>Ga0265297_10002080_pt1 | contig 42774 bp, 41 predicted proteins | sample Munlanlwell13791_FD_192502 | JGI IMG/M metagenome (GOLD analysis project Ga0265297, IMG submission 192502) | Leachate microbial communities from a municipal landfill in Southern Ontario, Canada - Leachate well 137-91 | ecosystem: Engineered > Solid waste > Landfill > Unclassified | place... | reverse complement strand
AGAAGGGTATAAAGGCAGAAGGAATGGAGTTCTATATTGATACTTTCAAATATGCAATTCCTCCTCATGGTGGATGGGGAATGGGATCAGAGAGAATCATTAAACAGATGCTTAATTTGGAAAGTATAAAAGAAGCGATTTTATTTCCTCGAGATGTTAAAAGATTAAATCCTTAATATAATGAAGAGAGAAAACATATTCTTTTTGTTAGGTTTGATTTTTTTATTTTTTTTGGTTTTCATAATTAATTTCTATTCAAAAGATGTTTTAAGTAAAAACCCTGATTTTGCTTTTTTAAAAAATACTAATATTGATTTATTGCGACCATTGAGTAAAGAAAAAATTAGTGATTTGTATCTGAGTTCAAATAGCTTTCTCTCGGTTTTTATTAATTTAAATGAAAACAAAGAAATTATTTTAGCGGAAAAGAAAAGCAGCAAAGTAATTCCCATTGCCTCTTTAAGTAAATTAATGACGGCGATTATTTCCTTAGAAAATTATGCCTTAGATGATTTAGTTAATATTAGCCCAGCTTCAATTACTTCTTCAGGAACAATGGGTGGATTAAAAGCTAATGAGAAAATTACAGTTAATGATTTACTTTACGTCACTTTAATTGAATCGAGTAATGATGGAGCCGAAGCTTTAGCCGAAAAGATGGGACGCTCTGAGTTTATTTACAAAATGAATAAAAAGGCAAAAGAATTAGAAATGAATGATACTAGATTTTATAATCCAACGGGATTAGATGTTTTTGCGGATAGTTCAGAAAAAGAATTATTAGAAACTAATGTTTCAACTCCTGATGATTTGAAGAAATTAGTAGTATATATCCTAAAAAGCTACCCTTTAATTCCTCAGATATTATCCTCACTAGAGAAAAAGATTATTAGCAGTAGCGGCGTTATCCATAACTTAATCAATACAAATATTCTTTTAAAAGAGAATACTGGATATTTATGGGGAAAGACAGGATATACAAAAGAGGCTAATGGGTGTATTATACTAATATTAAAGAATTATTCGACCGTTAATTCAGGATACATTATTAATGTAATTACCGGGGCGGATGATAGATTTAAAGAGGCTAGAAAATTAGAAGAGTGGCTCCATACTTCGTTTATTTGGTAATCTATGTCGGATTTTACTTTTAATGCAATAAAAATAATGTCTTTGGCTTTTGCCTCATCTATCATAGCGGTAATTGTGGCTGGATTTTTGATTACTTTTTTGTATAGAATAAAGTTCTGGAAGAAAAAAGCAAGAGAAAAGACTATTGATGGGCAGGAGGCTTCAGTGTTTCTATCTTTCCATAAGGAAAAAGAAGTTAGTACTCCTCGGGGAGGTGGAATAATTATCTGGGTAACGGTACTAATCTTATTAGGAATTGTTTTGTTGACGGGCAAGATTTTTGATGTTTGGTGGATAAATAAGTTTAACTTTTTATCTCGTGAAGAAACTTGGATTCCTTTATTTGCTTTAATTACTGCTTCTTTGATTGGTTTGATTGATGATATTTCAGTTGTTTACGGAAGAGGAAAATACATTGGTGGGGGATTAAAGTTTAGAACCCGAATGATCTTAGTAAGCATCATTGGTTTGATTGGGGGAGCTTGGATGTATTACAAACTAGGCTGGGACTTCATTCACATTCCTTTAATAGGAGATTTCCCTCATGGTTTTAATTGGTATATTGGAATTTATTTTATTCTTCTATATGTAATTGTTAGTTTGGCTTCTTGGGCCTCAGGAGTAGTTGATGGACTAGATGGACTAGCCGGGGGAGTTTACAGCGCTATTTTTGGTGCTTTCGCGGTAATTGCTTTTTCCGAAGGAATGATTGATTTATCAGCTTTCTGTATGGTGATTCTCGGAACTTTATTCGCTTTTTTATGGTTCAATATTCCACCAGCCAAATTCTATATGGGAGAAACAGGAATTTTAGGATTAGCAATGACAATGACGGCAATTGCTTTTCTAACTGATTCTGTCGCAGTTTTACCAATTATTGGAGGAGTGCTAGTAATTGAAACTGGCTCAGTTATTCTACAATTGCTTTCAAAAAGATTTAGGAAGAAAAAGATTTGGCAATCAACGCCGATTCATCATCATTTAGAAGCAATTGGGTGGAAACCTTATCAAATCACGATGAGATTTTGGATTATTAGTATAGTATGTGCGGTATTAGGGGTTTCAATTCAATTACTAAAATGATATTTAAAGAATTAAGAAAAAACTATCCAGAATTTATTTACGAAAGTTATGTATGGGAAATAAAGGAAAAAGATTTCCATGCTTCTTTTTGTTTTAAAAATGGAGAGATCACCTATAATCCTTCGGTAATTATTAAGGATATTATTGAAAGAAATATTGATAAAAGGGCTTTGGATAATTTAGTTTTCAATTTAGGAATGATTGAAATGTTTTCCTATTGGAAAGCAACTTGTTCAAAAAAGATTATTATTAAGGCTGGCCATCTTGATAAAAAGCAGATCAATTGGTTTAAAGATTTATTATTAAATGGAATGGGACAGTTTTTCTATGAAAACAAGATTAATTTTACCGCTCCCGATTTTGTGGAGATAGTTTCTGAAGGAAAATCAGCATTTAAGATGGGAAAGGTGACTAAGAATGGAATACTAATTCCCATTGGAGGAGGTAAAGATTCCGCCGTGACCTTGGAACTAATGAAGAAGTTCAAGAAAGATGTTGATTGTTTTGCTTTAAATAATAATCAAAACATTCAAGAAATGTTTAAAGCTTCGGGTTACAAAAATATGATTGTGGCCGAACGAAAGATTGAAGATAAATTGCTAGAATTAAATCGAAAAGGATACTTAAATGGACACACTCCTTTTGTGGCTTATCTATCTTTTTTAACGGTTTTAGTTTCTGTCTTATTCAACAAGAAATATATTGCTTTTAGCAATGAGGATAGTTCAAATGAAGGTAATATTAGGTGGTTGGGCTACGATATTAATCATCAATATTCTAAGACCTATGATTTTGAGGGAAAGTTTAGAAAGTATTGTGATGATTATTTAGTTACTAGTTTAGAATATTTTAGTATTTTGCGCTTAATGTATGAAATACAAATTGCTCGTATTTTTTCTTACATGAAGAACTATTTCCCCGTTTTTTTAAGTTGTAACGAAGCCCAAAAAACTCATTCAGGAACCAAGAAGAAAACAGGGAAGTGGTGTGGGGCTTGTCCTAAGTGTTTATTCGTTTACATGATTTTATATCCTTTCATTTCTAGTGATGAATTATTTTCTATCTTTAACGATGATTTATTTGATAAAAAAGAATTATTACCAACATTGAAAGAGTTGATCGGAGAAAAAGAAGTTAAACCTTTTGAATGCGTGGGAACTAGGAAGGAAGCTTTGGTCGCTCTATATCTAGCCTACAAAAAGAATCCTGAAAGGCCAGTATTACTTAAATATTTTGAGAAAGAGATTTTACCTAAGCATAAAGATTGGGAAAAAATGTCACTTGAAGTTATGGACTATTGGAACAAAAAGAATTTTATACCCGCTTATTTTAAGGATTAAGCGGGGATAGTAAATTTGACATATATACAATAACATTGTATAATATTTGCATACATTGAAAACTATTTGGGAGTCAGTTGTTGATATGACAAAAAGAAAAGTTGTTGTAATCGAAGGATTTTCCGGTCGTAGCATTGAAGATGTTGCCGGAAAGCTTTTTGCCAATCTTGAAGGTTTAGATCTTGAAGTTATTCCTGTTGAGCATATGTCCTACAAAGGAATTGTACAAAGATTGTGGCACGCATCGAAAATTGAAAAGTTCGCAGAGCAAGCCCATCCTACAATTAAGAATCTTACCGATAAAGATTTTCTCATTCTTTACAGTATGGGAAATCTTGTTGGAAGATATGCTATTGAAAAAATTGGCATAAAAGGAAATCCAACAGTTTTGCTGGCTGGAGGTCCTCATCTTGGTTGCAATTGGAAATACGCACCACTATTTATGGTGCCATGCATTCGTCAAATGTTGCCAGGAAGTTCTTTTCTTCAGGAATTAGGACTTCCTAAGAATGATTCCTATTGGTATCTTGTCGCGAATAACGACAAAAAAGTATCAGTTAAATCAGCTTGCCCAGTGAAAACAGACCAAGTTCGTCATTTTAATTGTGGTCATAGGCTATTTGATCATCAACCATGCCTCGAGTATATTGATGAAATAATAATCTCTGAAAAAATTAGCACCACAATAAAATAATGAATAGGTCTTTTTTTTATTCTCCAATTATGTTAAATTATATCTAATGAAAATTAATTCTTTAGAAAAGAAAAAGATTGTGATTTTGGGAATAGGCAGAGAGGGTGCTGATTCTTTTGTTTTTCTACGAAAGAAATTTCCTAAGAAGAGATTATTTATAGCTGACCAAAAGAAATTCGAAGAGATGGATTTAAAGACAAGAAAACTGTTGAACGATAAAAATGTCGAATTGTTTTTAGGAGAGAACTATTTAAAAAACATTAAAGGATTTGATATTGTTTTAAAATCTCCGGGAATATCTCTATCTAGTATTAAAAAGTATTTAAGTAAAAAAACTAAAGTAACTGGACAGACTGAATTATTTTTTGATAATTGTCCCGCAATGATTATTGGAGTAACAGGAACTAAAGGTAAAAGCACTACCTCTTCTTTGATTTATTCAGTTTTGAAAGAAGCGGGATTTAAAACATACTTAGTGGGAAACATTGAAACCCCGTCATTGTCATTCCTTTTAACTGCTAAAAAAGATGATGCTTTTGTATATGAGTTGTCCTCACATCAATTGCAGAATTTAGAAACAAGTCCACATATTGCTGTCTTTTTAAATATTTATCCGGAACACTTAGATTATTACAAAAGTTTTAAAGAATATTTTCTAGCTAAGACTAATATTGTTAAATATCAAAAAAAGAATGATTATTTCATCTTTAATGCTAAGATTAAAGAAATCAATGATTTAGCTAAAAAGATTAAATCTAAAAAGATTGAAATTAGTTCCATTGATTTTGCTAAGTTTTTAAAAGAAAATCAAGGATTTTTAGAAATTACTCACGTCGATAATCTAATAGCAGTTTTGAATGTTGCTAAAATATTAGAAATTAAGGAAGAAAAAATCATTAAAGCTTTCAAAAAGTTTAAAAGACCAGAACATAGATTAGAATTTGTTGGCGAAAAAAAAGGAATTAGATTTTATGATGATTCGATTGCAACTATTCCTGAAGCAACAATTTTCGCTTTAGATTCATTAGGTTATGATGTAGAAACTTTGCTGGTTGGCGGTTTTGATCGAGGTATTAAATTTGATAAATTAGCGGATAGAATTATCAAAAGTAATATTAAGAATTTAATATTATTTCCTATTTCAGGAGAAAAGATATTAAAAGAAGTTAAAAAAAAGAAAGGCAAACTAAAATCTTATAGTTTTGATAATATGGAAATGGCAATTAAAAAATGTTTTCAAGTAACGGCCGTTGGGAAAATATGTCTTTTGTCCCCAGCTTCTCCTAGTTTTGGAATATTTAGAGATTACAAGGAAAGAGGAAATTTATTTAAAAAATATATTAAAGAATTTAAATAATGAAATCAAGAAAACTATTTGATTTTAGTCTTTTAATTATTATTACTCTCTTGATTGTGATGGGAATTTTGGCTTTAGCAACTGCTTCAACTCCTTTGTCTTTAAAGTTGACTGGGAATCCTAATTTCTATTTATCGCATCAGATATTGTGGGGATTATTGCCTGGATTATTTCTTGCCTTTATTGCTTTTAAGATTCCTCTACATGGAATTAAGAAATGGAGTTTTTTTATCTTTCTTATCTCTTTTATTTTAATGCTTTTAGTATTTGTTCCAGGATTAAGTACAAGTCAACTAGGAGCCACCAGATGGCTTGATTTAGGCTTTACAAGCATTCAGCCTTCCGAACTAATGAAACTAGCAACAATTATTTATCTAGCCGTTATATTAAATAGTGAGAAAGCAAGGAATAAGTTTACAACTTTTGCTATTCTTTTAGTTTTAGTTTGTACCGCTTTGTTTTTACAAAAAGACATGGGAACTTTGATTGTTCTTTTTTCAACCATGATGATAATGTTTTTTTGTTCTAAAACCCCGATTAAGCAAACTATACTAATTGGATTAAGTGCAATTTTAGGCTTTATCGGGTTAATCGCAACTGAACCATATCGACTACAAAGAATTACTTCTTTTCTTCATCCAGAAACTGATACTTTGGGAGCAGGATATCACATCAATCAAGCTCTAATTTCAGTTGGCTCTGGTGGATTAACTGGTTCGGGATTAGGATTAAGTATCCAGAAATTTGGTTTTGTTCCGCAATCAATTTCTGACTCTATTTTTGCAATATTTGCTGAAGAAACGGGTTTTATCGGTTGCGCAATTTTAATTGCTCTTTTTTTTGCTTTCTTTGTAATAGCCTTTTCCGTAGGAAAAAGACTTAATGATGAATACTTAAGATTAATGGCAGTTGGAATCGGTTCTTGGTTTATTATTCAAGCTTTGATTAATATTGGAGCAATGATCGGAGTTGTTCCTTTGACAGGAATTCCTTTGCCGTTTATTAGTTATGGCGGATCTCATTTGATGATCGAATTAGTCGCTTGTGGACTTTTGTTAAATATTTCTCAATATGCAAAAAAATAATATTAACTCATATATTAAAAAAGCTTTTACTTTAATTGAATTATTGGTAGTTATTGCTATTATTGGTATTTTGTCTGGAATGATTGTTGTTTCGATGAGTGGAGTAACACAAAAAGCAAATATTGCTAAGGCTCAAATATTTAGTAACTCTTTAAGAAATGTCTTAATGATAGATTTAATTTCAGAATGGAAGCTTGATGATGGTTCTGGTACTCAAGCAATTACAAAAGATTCCTGGAGTGGAGGTAATAACGGAACTTTAAATGGTTTTGAATTTAATACTACTACTTCTGGATGGAGAACAGATTCTCAATGTGTATCTGGCAATTGTTTACAATTTGATGGATCTAATGATTATATTTCTACTAATTATAATGCCAATTTAAATCCACAAAAAACAATTACAATTGAAGCTTGGGTTAAGCCAAGCGAAATAACAACACAGCATCCAATAGTAGGAATTTGGGGAACTACTAATCTTTCTTATATGATCGATATAAGCGGGAGTGTTTTCGAAGGATACATTAGAAATGGAGGATCAAATAGAATTATAAGCTCATCAACTATAAAAACTGGAACATGGTATCATGTAGCCTTAACCTATAATGGTGGGGAACCTTCACTGTATTTAAATGGTGTTTCAGGTGGTACTTTAAGTGGATCGGCTGTCACGTCTATGACGCTCGGTACCGATCCTGTTTTGATTGGCAAAAAAGGAGATAGTAATGTCGTATGGTTTAATGGAAATATCGATGGAGTACGAATATATAATGCAGTTGTTCCTACTTCTAAAATTCAAGAACAATATTATTTAGGATTGAATAAATTACTAGCCAATAAAGGAATAAATCAAAAAGAGTATCAGCAAAGAATAGCTGAAATAGTAAATATCACCTCCCAAAGTAAATAATATTTTACAAACAAATATTAACTTGTTATAATAGTTTCATATAAAAATAAATTTTTTTGTTTGCAACAAATACATGCATAAAGAACAATCCATTAAAGTAGAGATCGCTAAGGTTCCTAAGGTTCCCGAAATCGAAACCATAAAGAAGCCTTATTTGCGCGTTAAGTGTGATGCTTATGAAAATTGTGCATGGCCTTATGTTATGTCTTTACCCTTTATGTGGCTTATCACTATTTATGTGATGATTAAAAAAAAGATATATAATATGCTTGGATTAGGAGTCCCCAAAATTAATTCTATTTTTTTTGATGGATTAGGAGTAGAATCAAGAAAAGTAAAAGAATATGCTAAAACCTGGAAAGCGATGGAAATAGTTTACAATCATCCTTATCCACAAAAAAGAACTTTTAGAGGATTAATTGATGAATTCTATTGGTATGGAATTAATTGCCAAGGATTACGAAATAGACTTAAACTAATTAAGGATGAATTAAGAATTGCCATTTCTAAGGTAGACAAGGGTGAAGAAATAAAGCTAATATCTTTAGCTTGTGGTTCCGCTGAATCGGTAATTGAGGTCATGGCTGAATTTAAAGCAAAAGGTAAAATTGTAAAAGCAATATTATTAGACATTGATGGAGAAGCATTAGAAAGAGCTAAAAAAGTAGCTGAACATTATAAATTAGAAAATCAGATCGAAATTGTTAAGGGTAGTACTTACGACATTATTGAAATTTCTAAAAACTTTAAACCACAAGTGGTTGAAATGATGGGATTTTTGGACTATATTAAAGAAGATGATGCAGTTTCTTTGCTTAGCAAAATTAGAGAAGCATTAGAACCCAATGGCTTTTTAATAACTTGTAATATTTCTCCAAACATAGAACAGTATTTCTTGACTTGGGTTATTAATTGGCCAATGGTTTACCGTTCCCCTAAAGAATTTAGTGAAATTGCTAATAAGGCTGGGTTTAAAAAATACCGATTGATCTATGAACCATTAAAAGTTCATGGATTATTAGTTACTCAAAAAGATTAATTCAAAATATGACTTTTTATGCGATTGCAGCTTTAATTAATATGATAACGAGTCTAGTGCTCGGGTCTTTTGTGTTACTCAAAAATCGCAAAAATTTAACTAATTATACTTTTATCTTATTAAGTTCAGCTGTTTGCTTTTGGTCATTTTTTTATTTCTTATGGCAAATATCAACTACTCATGATACAGCTTTGTTTAATACTAGAATGCTTTCGATTGGATCAATTTTTATTCCAATCTTCTATCTCCATTGGGTTTTGTCATTTTTAGAACTGAAAAACATTAGAACTAAATTTGTTTTAGTTTTTGGTTATATTGTAACTTTTCTGTTTTTGATGTTTTCTTTTTCTCCAATGTTTATAAAAGACGTAGAGAAAGTTTTAGTTTTTGATTTTTGGCCAAAAGCTGGCTATCTCTATACGATATATCTAATTGTTTCTTATCTTGGATTGGTTGGTTATGGATTAGTCCAATTATTTAGAAATTATTCTCACTCAAACAGTCTTAGACAGTATCAGATTAAATATATTATTTTTGGAACAGTCATTGGTTTCTTAGGTGGAGCTACTAATTTCTTTCTTTGGTATGATATAAATATTTTACCAGTAGGAAACATAGTGACTTCTCTTTATGTATTTATTTTGTTTTATGCAATGGCAAGATATCGTTTAATGGATATTAGAATTATTATTCAAAAGATATTTATTTATTTTGTAGTCGCAGCTTTCACTTATATTTTCTTTTACGGTTTGATTAATTTTTACAATAATACATTTGGCGGAGTTTACACTGGCACCTCGTATGCTTTAGGAATAGTTGTTGCTCCAGTGTTTGTTTGGTTTTTCTACTTTATTGATCGAAAAGTAAGAGTTTTTGCTAGCCAACATCTTTTTGCTTCTTTATATAATTACCAAGAAACAATTAATAATCTAATTAATGAATTGAATAATTATATTGATTTAAGTAAAATTATTACATTAATTGTAGATACAATAAAAAATACGATGCAATTAGATAAAGCCGGGGTTGTATTGATAGATATGACAAAAACTCCAATAGACTATCAAATTGCTAAAATTATTGGATTCGATGAAAACAGTGGTTTTTCTTTAGTGCATGATAATTTTTTACCGAAATATCTTTTAAAAACACAAAAACCTCTAGTTAGGGACGAATTGTTAATAATTTCTAGAGATATGGAAAAAAGAAGTCGAAGGAAATTTATTAAGCTTTACCAACAAATGGAAAAAATAGAAGCAACCTTGTTTTTGCCCTTAATGGCTAATAAAAATCTTATTGGAATTATTGTTTTAGGCTCTAAAATTTCTGGTGATGCTTATACAAATGAGGACTTGCAATTATTAGATACTTTATCAAAACAAGCCGGCATTGCCATTGAAAATGCCAAACAATACAAACAAATTGAGGAGTTTGGTGAAACCCTACAAACTAAAGTTAATGAACAAACAAAAGATATTGAAAAGAAAAATGAGTATTTACAGGAATTACTTAACATGAAATCTGATTTCTTGCGGGTAGTTAATCACCAGCTAAATACTCCCTTATCAATCATGAGAGGATATTTTTCAATGATGAAAGATGGAGACTATACCCCGGAAAAAGCTCTTCCAGTAATTGAAGTAGGATTAGATAGAATTATTAATACGGTTGCTTCTTTCTGGGACGCTTACAAACTTGAGGGAGAAAAAATGAAAATGGAACCAGAGAAGGTTAATATTACCAGTATAGTTAATAAAATGGTAAAAGAGAAGAAAGGTTTGCAAACCGCCAAAGATAGAAAATTGAAACTAGAGATCAAAAAAAATGATTTCGAAATTCCCGATGTTTGGTGTGATTTGCAAAAAATAACTCATGTTATTTCCAATCTACTAGATAACGCAGTTAATTACACCAATAAAGGAAAAATATCAGTTTACTATGAAATAGAAAAAGATTTCTTAAAAATAAACATAAAAGATACTGGAACAGGAATACCGAAGATGGATCGGGATAAAATATTCCAAAAATTTTCAAGAGGAACTGGAGCATTAGGAATGAATCCTAATGGTTCCGGACTTGGACTTTATATTGCAAAAAAAGTTGTTGAAGGTAATGGCGGAGTAATGTCTTTTTACAGTGAAGGACAAGACAAAGGCACAACTTTTACCTTTACTTTGCCAATATATAGCGAACAATACAATGAAGATTCAGCCATTAAGCAAAATAAAATAGAAATATTTATTTAAAATTATGAGCAAAATACTTTTCATTGATGAGGAGATAGCATTAGTAAATATGTATCGTGATATCTTTGAAAAAAGAAAGTATGAGTTTGTAACGACTTTTGATGTTAAAAAAGCTTTAGAAATGACTGAATTAGAAAAACCCGAAATTGTATTATTAGATATAGTAATCCCTATGCCCAATAATATTATTGCCGAACAAGGTTATGATTATTTAAAAATGGTAAAAAGTAATCTTAAAACTAAAAATATTCCAATTATAGTTTTCAGCAATCTTAATACCCCTGAAGATCGTCAAAAATACAAGGATTTGGGAGCAGCTGCTTTTATCTTCAAGCGTGACTGCAGTCCAAGAGAAGTAGTAGAAACAGTTGAAGAGGTGATTAGAAGATCAAATTTAATTAAAGTCTAAATATGACAAGCAAACAATTAAATAATTATATCAAACAATGCCTTAAGTTAGGCAAGACAAAAGAAGAGATAGTGCAAAATCTTTTAAAAGCTGGCTGGAAAAATGAACAAATCGATGAATCATTCTTATTTATTCAAAGTAAGTCAGAGGCAAAACAAGATGAAATAGTAATTACTAAAAGCGAAGAGATTAAACCGGAAATAATTGATAACCCTCAAGAAAATACTCCAGTAACAAAGGAAGAAATACTTCCAATAATAAAAGAGGAAAAGATAATTCCAAATCAAGAAGAAATCAAGAAACCAAATATTTCTAAAAAGATGCTGATTATTTTTATCATCTTAATTGGTTTCGTTTTATTGTGTGGTAGCTTTGTCTATGCTTACGTACAAAAGATTGGTCCTTTTGCACCGCCAACGTATACCGAAGCAAATTTATTTTCCGGATTATTAACAAAAACTAGCCAAATTAAATCTTCTTCCTATACTGCTTCAGTAAACTTAAACGTATCTTCTCGCGACAAAGATGCAGTACCTTTTTCAATTGAGTCGTTAGACAACGAAGAATCGAGAAAGAAATACTACAATGACACTATAAGAATAGAAAATGTTTCTTTAATTATTGCTGAATTAAATTTATTGAGTGGCTACAATAGTTATTCAAAAACTAAAACCATAAAAGCATATCCTTCCAGTATTCAAAAATTATTCTCTACAACAAAAGATATTATCGATCCAGCAACTGGAAAAAATTATGAATATCAAATAGCTGACAATGGTAAAAACTTTGTTTTAACCATAGATTTTGAAACTGATAGTGCTATAAGTGCCATTAAAAATTATAATTACGAAGAAACCAGTACTGTTATTGCTGGCAAAAAAGTATCGTTCACAAAAGATAGTTCCACCTTTTTATACATGTCTAGTGAGCCACCAAAACCATTCCTAGTTGAGATGATTGATTCGATGAGTAGTATTCCTTCAGATACTAGCGCAAAAGCTTCGTTTAGTATTTCTTCGGAATCTAAAGCAGAGACAATGCCAGATTGGGTCATCAATGTAAGTGCCGAAGGTGATTTAGGAGATTTAGCCTACAAAGTAAATGCTGATGCAATTAAAAAGGATAAAGATTATTATATTAGAATAAATAATTTTCCCAATCTACTCTTTCTTGATTTCAGTTCTTTAAAAGGAAAATGGATAAGTATTTCACCCGAATCACTTTCTTCTAGCGAAGCAGATGATCTTGGTTTATCTTTTTTTAAAACGGCCCTGCCAGAAGCAGAAAAAATGTTTAAAGAAAATAATGAAAAATCAATCAGAATTATAAAAAAAATGGTTGCTTTGGCTGATAAGGAAAAACTAATTACCTTTAAAAGTAAGCCTAAGTTAGAAAAAATTAATAATAGGGAATTGGTGAAATACGAATTAAACTTAAGAAAAGAAGCAGTTGTTTCTTTTTATACTAAACTGCAAGAAGAAATAAAAAATGATCCTGATTTTTCTGAATATGCAAATTTAATTGATCAAAATGTCTTAGACTATTTAGGCGGTGAAGAATTTAATCAAACATTTACCTATATCAATGAAAATAATACCTTTATTTTATGGACTGATACTGATGGATTCCCAGCAATTATTCAGAATTCAGTAAGAATAGTTCCCTTAGATACAGCAACGAATCTCAAAGACAAGCAAATTAATATTGTTTTTGAGGTTATGATCAAGGATATTAATATTCCAGTAAAGATTGATGCTCCGACTGAATCAGAACCAATCCAAGAAGCAATTAAAGGTCTTGGAGGTTCTCTAGTTTCGTCTTCAATTTTAGCTAAAGACGCTAGAATTAAAGCAGCTATGGATCAAATGAGAAGCACAGCTGAAATTTATAAATTAAAAAATGTTTCCTATAATAATACCGGTAAAAACATAACATTAACTAATTGTTCTTTGATGATGAAAAGCTTCACCGAAGAAAAGGATTTTAGTTCTTTATGCGTCGATATTCAAAGCTTAAGTTCAGGAGCTTCTAATACTAATATTAGCAATGGTAAGTCAGGAGCATACTGCATAGCAAAGGAATTAAACGATCATAGTTTTTGGTGCATTGACTCTACTGGTTTCGTTGGCAGTATTTTAAATATGAATGCTTGTAATTCCAAAACATTTAATTGCAGAAAGTAGTAATATGAATAAATTGCTCAAAACAGCTTTTACCTTAATTGAACTATTAGTAGTCATTGCTATTATTGGTATTTTATCTGGTCTAATTGTTGTTTCAATGAGTGGCGTAACTAGTAAAGCAAATATTGCTAAAGCGCAAGTATTTTCTAATTCTTTGAGAAATTCATTAATGGCAAATATTGTTGCTGAATATAAGCTAGATGGTAATAGTAACGATTCATGGGGAAGCAGTAATGGTTCTTTTTCCGGTGCAGGCCCCACATGGAAAGCGAGCACTGATTGTGTTTATGGCCAATGTTTAGAATTTAATGGTAATAATAGTAATTTCATAGATTTAAGTAATCCAACTATTTTAAATATTGATAGTAATTTTACCATAGGAGCTTGGATTAAAAGCTCTACAATGATTTCTGCTGCTGGAGGGATAGTTTCTTGGGGAGAACAAGCAGTAGGAAAAAGAAGATCGTTAATAGTTTGTAATGGTGGTTCTGGTGTTAAATATTATGCTTGGTTTTCTGGATTTACTGCTCCTGCTAATCTTTCTGGAACAAGTAATGTTGTTGATGGCTTATGGCATTATCTTACCGTAACATTAAGTAGCTCTAATGTGGCATCAGTTTATGTAGACGGTGCTCTTCAAAATTCAAATTCAGTTACATTGGCCTCGTATAGCTATAGTGGTGTTAATATTGGTAGAACTCAATACTTAGAATATTTTAATGGTTTAATTGATGAAGTCCGTTTATATAATGCTGCCATATCAACTTCTCAAATAAAAGAACAATATTATATTGGATTAAATAAGCTATTAATTAATAAAAGCATATCAAATGAAGAATATCAAAATAAAATAGCAAAATTGGCAACAGAACTGTAACACTGTTTTTTACAATAAAATAAATTCCGCTTTACAATATAAAAACTGTAAATTAATGAATTTTGAACAAATACCAAAAAAAACAACTGAAAAAGAAATCCCAGCGGAAAATGACATATACAAAAAAGCTAGAGTTTGGTCAGATTTCTTTTTAAAAAGCTACGATTTTGTCAAAGAAGAAGAAATCATAGAAATTAGTCCCCAAAAAGTAAAAGATGAAACTCCGATATTCTTTTCTCCTGGCTGGGGAATTAAAGAAACTTCTAAATCAATAATGGAAGTATTGGCTAATACAGAAAGAAAAGTAATCTCTACTTTTTTTAGCAGGGAAGAAAGTATTATTAATAAGAAAATTAAAGAAGATATTCCTGGAGCTGAACTGCAAAAAGCCTTCGCAATAATAGAAATCATTAGAAAGAAAAGCAATAAAAGAACTGATGCCATCGGACATTCTGAGGGTGGATTAGCTTTAGCATTAGCAGTTAGTATTCGTCCCGATCTATTTAGAAATATTGTCCTTATTGCCCCTGCTGGAATGATGAAAAATGATTCTTTTTGGGGTTTAATTGGAAGATTTGCCATAAAAGAACCATATGAAGAAATAAAAGAAGGGGGATTGAACATGAACATTATTGGTTCATATCTTAAAGATATCACATTGCATTATTTAAAGAATAGGTCACTTTCTAGTAAGGAAATAAAAGCAATGACTCAAATGAATGTTTTCGAAATGACTAAGTACATAAAAAAGCAAGGCATTGGCGTGGGATTAGTTTGCGGAACAAATGATAAAGTTTTTCCCATTGAAGAAGTAATGAAAAATATAGACAATGAAAATGTAGATTATTTTCGTTCAACCAAAGGCAATCATAGTTCAATTATTCTTAGTGATGAATATAAAGAATATGTTTTATTGGCCGAAAAACTGCTGACTATTATGGCTCGAAAGAAAAATCTTTTAACAAGAAAAAAATAAGTAGTTAATATTTTGCTAGAAACTTTTCATGGTGCATATAAAATTGCGTTGCTTACGATAGATACAACATAATCTACTAAATAACACAAAACATATATCATTTCTCATACATATCATGATAACACTACAGTACTTGTTAAAAAGTATAAAAATGATATATTTAATGTATGAAAAAAATAATATTTACTGGCGGGGGAACTGGCGGGCATATTTTCCCTATAATTGCTATTGCTGAGGAAATGAAAAAAAGAGAAGCTGATTTAAAAATGGCTTATATTGGACCAGCCGATTTTACTTCAAAAACTTTTTTGCCTCAAGCAAAGATAAAAACATACTACATTTCTTCAGGAAAATTTAGAAGATATTTTTCGCCTAAATCATTTTTTTCTAATATCATCGATTTATTTATTAAAATTCCTTTTGGAATTTTTCAAGCTTTCATTCTATTATTTTTTATAGCTCCCGACGCAATCGTAAGTAAAGGAGGATTTGGTTCAATACCTATTATTGTTGCTGGGTGGATACTAAGGATTCCTATTTTTATGCATGAATCTGATATTGTTCCAGGATTAGCCAATAAAATTGGCAGTAAATTTTCAGAGAAAATATTTATTTCCTTTCCTACATCAGAAGTTGAGTATTTTCCACAAAAGAAAATGATTGAAGCAGGCAATCCAGTAAGAAATGGTTTACTAGCGGGAAATAAAGAAGAAGCTAAAAAAGTCTTTAATTTAACTGGTGAAAAACCTGTAGTATTAATTTTGGGAGGATCGCAAGGAAGCGAGAGAATAAATGAAGTTATTTTAGATGTTTTAGTTAGTATTCTTCAGGACTTTGAAATTATTCATCAAACTGGAATCGCCGGCTTTAGAAGAGTACAAAATGAATCATTGGCAATAATAGATGAAAAACTACGAAAATATTATCACCCATATTTCTTTTTAGATGATAAAGAACTAGCTCTTGCTTATGCTGCTAGCGACTGCGTTTTAGCTAGATCTGGCGCTGGAACAATATTTGAAATAGCATTAATAAGAAAACCCAGTATTTTAATTCCACTTCCCGAATCAGCTCAAAATCATCAAGTTAGAAATGCTTATGCTTATGCTAAAAATGGAGCTTGCTTAGTACTAGAAGAAGGAAACTTTACCCACAATTTCTTTTTAGAAAAACTAAAAGAAGTATTTAAAGAAGATAAGGAAACAATGATTAAGGGAGCAGAATCTTTTGCTAAACCTTTTGCCGCCACTATTATTTCCAGATATATATTAGATTTCTTAGCTTAAACATATGACCAATAAAAAAGAAGAAAAAGGAATACGAACAAGATTTGCACCATCACCAACTGGCCATCTTCACATTGGAACAATTAGAACCGCCCTATTTCCTTTTTTGTTTGCTCGGAAAAATAAAGGAACTTTGATTTTAAGAATTGAAGATACTGATTTGGAGAGATCAAAAAAAGAATGGGAGGATGAATTACTAATGGGACTATCCTGGATGGGAATCACTTGGAATGAAGGACCAATTGCTAATTCTCCTAAATACATTGGTGAGCATGCTCCATACCGCCAAAGCGAAAGAAATAGTATTTACAGGAACTATTTAGAAGCAATGTTAAAGAGTGGCCACGCCTACTATTGCTTCTGCTCTAAAGAAGAGGTAGAGGCTCAAAAACAATATCTAATGTCAATTGGAGAGTCTCCTGTCTACCGAGGAGCTTGTCGTGATTTACCTAGAGAAACCGTTGAAAAATATTTAAAAGAGGGAAGACCTTCGGTTATTCGCTTCAGAACTCCGCTTGACACTAAGATATCTTTTAATGATTTAATTCGTGGGGAAATTGAAGTTAATACCGAAACAATGGGGGATTTTGTCTTAGCTAAGAATTTAGACTCTGCTTTATTTAATTTTACTTGTGCTATTGATGATATTGAAATGGAAATCACTCATGTTATTCGCGGAGAAGATCATATTCCTAATACCCCCAAGCAAATATTAATTATTCGTGCTTTAGGTTTTGAAGAGCCTAAATATGCTCATTTAGCACTAATACTTGGAACTGATAAGAAGAAATTATCTAAAAGAACTAGCAAAACATCTTTAATTGATTACAAAGATGAAGGATATCTGCCTGAAGCAATCTTAAACTTCATTGCTTTCTTGGGTTGGAATCCCGGAACCGAAAAAGAAATATATTCAATGGATGAATTAATTAGTGATTTTTCTATTGAGAAAATACAAAAATCAGCAGCCATTTTTAATGTTGATAAATTAGACTGGATTAATGGTTTCTATATCCGTAAAATGCCTTTATATGATTTGACTCGTGAATGTATTCCATATCTAATTAAAGCTAATTTGATTAAAGAAATTGCTATTGAAAAGTATTTAGTAATTGAAACTGGAGAAGAAATTCACTTGGAAAACATTGAAAAAATGGTAGCTCTTTACCACGAAAGACTAAAGAAACTTTCGGAAATTGTTGAATTAATCGATTTCTGTTTTAAAAAAGAATTGGATTATTCTCCCGAATTATTAAAATGGAAAGAAATGAGTAATCCAGAAATCATTCAATCACTAAGTAAAGCAAAAGAAGTTATTAGTATTGTTGAATTTAATAAAGAAAAAATAGAAAAGGAATTATTAGAAGAAGCTAACAAGCTGGTTAATCGTGGCAATTTATTGTGGCCACTACGAGCCGCTTTGTCCGGCAAAAAGAATTCCGCCGGACCAATTGATTTAATTCTAACCTTAGGTAGAGAAAAAACAATTGCTAGGATTGATGAAGCAATCAATAAATTAAAATAAAATGTTTAAAAGAATTATTTCCCTCGTTTTAATAATTTCCTTTTTTACAACAGGGTTTTGTTTCGCTTTTGATGCAGAATCAATCAAAAATCCCATAAATAATCTTTGGCAATTTTGTACCCAAAAAACAGTAGAATATTGGAATAATACTTTAGCTTGGATTAATAATGATATGAAGCCATGGATAGGGAAACACTTGGGAGAAAATCCAAGGAAAGAGTTTGAGAGAGAATTTAACGAAGTAATTCAAGAAGTTCCCAATACTATTAAGTCTCTTTGGAATAAGGCTAAAGAATTAATTAGTTAAATTTCTAGTTACGAAATAAAAATCTCCTAGATTGACAAACTTTTTAAGAATTAATTTTAAAGCATTTAGTTGTTGCAGAGAAGCTTAACCTTTGCTACAATAAGGCCATGGAAACAAAAAAAATGAACCTCAAATCTCTTTTAACAATTCGCAATTTTGTTCTTTTTCTGTTACTTCTTGTAATTATTACTCTTATTACTAATAATAAAAGTGATAATGATATTAGTTACCCAATAGACTCTAATGTTTTAACAACAGTTAATAGAACAATTGTTCCAGTCGCTGTACCAACAAATTCTCCTAAAATTTTCCCTTACGAAACTTCAAAATATTCTGAATACGGATATGGAGTTTGGAATTTTAAAGAGGGGATTCCTTTTGAAAAGAAACTTGATTTAATGCCTTCTACTTATCTTGGTAATGCAACAAAATCAGCTAAGCTTTTAGATTTTTTCACTTTGACTGATATTCATCTTACTGACAAAGAATCTCCCGCCGAATCAATCTTTATGGGCTACAAGGGTGGCATTATTTCCGCTTACTCACCAGTCATAATGTATACGACTCAAGTTCTTGACGCCGCTATTCAAACAATAAATGCAATTAACAAAAAGAAACCATTCTCTTTTGGTATATCTTTAGGTGATGACACTAACAGCAATCAATACAATGAATTAAGATGGTTCATTGACATTCTTGATGGCAAGAAGATAAATCCCGATTCAGGAGCTAAGGATAATCCTATTCCTGGGCCCAATAATGATTATCAAGATGAATACAAGGCTGCTGGACTTGATAAATCGATTCCTTGGTATCAAACTCTAGGCAATCATGATCATTTTTGGATGGGATCAAGCGTAGCCAATGATTATCTTAAATCATTCTATATTAGTGACGATATATTAAACATCGGTAATGTATTAACGGATGGCATAGATAGTCGTGGTTATTATGTTGGTGTCGTTGATGGAAAGACCGAAAACGGTAGTATCGTTGGAGTTGGACCTATTGCTAATTTTTCAACTCCTCCCAAGGTAGTTGCTGATGCAAATCGTCGTTCAATTTCAAAAACAGAATGGATGAGTGAATTCTTCAATACATCCTCACTTCCAGTTGGACACGGATTTAATCAGGATAATATCGAGAATGGACTAGATTGTTATTCTTTCGAACCAGAAGCAGATTTACCACTTAAAGTTATTGTGCTTGACGATACTCAAAGAGATGATGATACTACTGGCGGTATTTATGGTTATGGATTTTTAGATGAAGAAAGATATAATTGGCTCATCAAAGAACTTGATGCTGGGCAAGCTACCGGTCAATTAATGATTATTTCTGCCCATATTCCAATCGGCGTAGAGGAACCGGGATCATCATTCGGTTGGAAATCTACTTCTTTTGTTTCTGACTTAGAATTAATTGCTAAACTTAATACTTACCCCAATCTTTTATTATGGCTTTCAGGACACCGCCATTTTAATACCATTACCGCTTTAAAATCACCAAACATTAATCGTCCCGAACTTGGTTTCTGGGAAGTTGAAACTTCATCATTAAAAGAATTCCCTCAACAATTCCGAACTTTTGAAATTGTACGTAATAATGATAATACAGTTTCAATCTTTGCAACCAATGTCGACCCAGCTGTAAAAGAAGGTTCATTAGCAGCAATGTCACGTTCTTATTCTATCGGTGCCAATCAAATATTCAATCTGCCAACAAATGCTTCATATAATGCCGAACTGATAAAACAATTGAGTCCGGAAATGCAGATCAAGCTACAAAATTATGGAACATCGATAGAGAAATGATCCTGTCTTTTCTTTTCGATTTAATTCTTATATAATGATTTCAATGAACAAATTTATTATACGAGCTTTCACCTTAATAGAGCTATTAGTTGTTATCGCAATAATCGGAATCCTTTCTGGCCTTATTGTCGTTTCCATGAGTGGAGTAACACAAAAAGCAAATATTGCCAAAGCACAGGTATTTTCTAATTCATTGAGGAATTCATTAATGGCAAATCTTATTTCAGAGTGGAAGTTTGACGAGATTAATGTACCATTAGCTGGAAAAACTCCTGATTCTTGGAGCGGGAACAATAGTGGGACATTAGGAAGCGCCACAGGCGCTGACACTAATGATCCAGCGTGGATAACTTCTGGGTGCGTTTCTGGTAATTGTTTATCCTTTGATGGATCCGATGATTATGTTAATTGTGGAACTGGTGATAACCTTAACTTAACTACAAGCTTTGTAATCAATGCTTGGATTTACAAACCTTCATTTAAGGGCAATTACGAGCAAGTGGTCGCCAAAACAACTTCTGGTGGAACTGGTGGATATGAATTTGGAATACAGAATAATAGAACTATATATATAACAAATGGACCCGACACTAAATGGGGGAATACAGTTCTTCTAGCAAATACTTGGTATTATATTACAGTTAGTTTTAATGGAGCTAATGTGCATTTTTATCTAAATGGTGTTTCGGATAGCAATAATCTTGCTATTACTTTTCCATCGAGCACTTCAAGTGCGGGAATAGGAAGAGCTCCCGATCGTGCAGGCTTGCAATTTATTGGTCTCATTGACGATGTTCGTATATATAATGTAGCCATACCAACTTCCCAGATTAAAGAACAATACTATGCCGGATTAAATAATTTACTTGCTAGCGGGGGAATAACACAAGAAGAATATAGGGAAAGAATCAATTCTTTAGCTATTAGTAAATAGTTGCCGAAAAGGTAAGATTAGTATATATTTAGATTATGATATCAGAAGAAGAAATAAGGAATATTGCCAAACTTTCCTACTTGGAAATCAAGGATGAAGAAATCGAAGAAATTAGAAATAAGTTTTCTTCTGTTTTGGATTACGTTAAAAAGCTTCAAAAGCTAGATGTTTCAAATATTAGTGAAACCTCTAATCTTTCTACTTCTGAAAATGTATTTCGAGGAGACGTTGCCAAAGAAAAAGATTCAAAAGCTTTAGTAGATGCTTTATCAAGAAAGAAAGATAATTACATGCAAGTAAAGAAAATCCTATACAATGAAGATAACTGATTTAACCAAATTAACTATAATAGAAGCAAACGAAGGATTAAAGAATGGGGATTTTACTTCAGTTGAATTAACTCAAGCTTTTTTAGATCAAATTAAAGAAAAAGATAAAGAAATTAAGGCATATATTACTATTACCGAAGAGTTAGCCTTAACGCAAGCTGCAAGAGCTGATGAAATGATTAGAAATAAGGAAATATATCCTTTAACTGGCATCCCTTGTGCCATCAAAGATAACATCTTAATTAAAGATATTAAATGTACGGCGGGATCTAAATTTCTTGAAAACTATATCGCTACTTACAATGCAACTGTAATTGAGAAATTAGAAAAGATGGGTTCTGTCTTTTTAGGCAAAACAAATTTAGATGAATTTGCCATGGGTTCTTCTTGTGAAAATTCAGCCTTCTTTCCTACCAAAAATCCTCATGATTTAGAAAGGGTTCCGGGAGGATCTTCAGGTGGATCCGCAGCAGCCGTAGCCTCCAATATGTGTGTTTATGCATTAGGATCAGATACTGGCGGTTCGATTAGACAACCAGCTTCATTTTGTGGCATCAGCGGTTTAAAACCAACCTATGGAACTGTTTCTCGCTATGGTTTAATTGCTTACGCATCCTCCTTAGATCAAATCGGACCACTAACTAAAAATATTACTGATGCAAAGATTGTTTTTGATGCTATAAAGGGAAGTGATCCAATGGATTCAACTAGTGTTAATGTTGAAAAAGAAAATGGTTTAAGTAAATTAAGAATTGGAGTTCCTAAGGAATACTTCGCTAAAGGATTAGATGGTGAAGTTGAGAAATCAATCAAAAAAGCTATTGAGACATATAAAGAATTAGGAGCAGAAATTGTAGAAATTAGCTTACCAATGAGTGAATATGCTTTAGCTTGCTATTATATCATCGCTCCAGCCGAAGCAAGTGCCAATTTAGCTCGTTTTGACGGACTTCGCTATGGAAAAACAATTAATGATGAAGAAGCAGAAAAGCTAGTTGATATATATTTAAAAAACAGAACTAATGGATTTGGAAAAGAAGTAAAAAAAAGAATAATGCTCGGAACGTATACTTTATCTTCTGGATATTATGACGCCTATTACAAACGGGCTTTAAAAGTAAGAACCTTAATTAAACAAGATTTTGATAAAGCTTTTGAAAGAGTTGATGTTATTTTAGGTCCAACATCTCCTTGTTTGCCTTTTAAAATAGGGGAGAAGTCGGACGATCCAATGTCAATGTATTTAGCCGATATATATACTGTTTCAGTTAATTTAGCTGGATTACCAGCCATATCAATTCCTTGTGGAAAATCTGAATCAGGTTTACCGATTGGACTGCACTTAATTGGAGCACCTTTCGAAGAAGAAAAGTTATTAAGTATCGCTTCTTTATTTGAAAAAAAATATGACAATAAATGACATTGTACAATTTCTTGAATCAGATAATCTTACGCAATTCTTGCTTCCTTTCAAAATTGTTGCAATAATTGTTTCAATTGTTTTTATTTATGGAATTGCTTATTATAATTTTAAAGATGGAACTCTTGTTAATGATGCGAAAAGAAGAATTAAGGATTTTTTAAGCTTTCAAAAATACACACCTCCAAAATCGTTTTCAAATCGAGCCAAAGAAATATCAGCCTTAATCGATAATAAAAACTACAAAAAGGCTATTTTAGAAACCGAAACCCTATTCTTTGAAATTTTAAAAAGATACGGACACAACGAAAAAACATTACTATTGATGACTGATGATATTAACACACCAAATAGAGAAAGTTTAAGAAGATTAGCCGAAATAGCTGAACAAATCAAAAAAGATTCATCGTGCACAATAGACATTGAAGAATTAGATTTTTTGTATTCAACCTTCGAGGATTCTCTAATCAAATTCGGAGTTATTACGGAGGAGGTACAAGATTAATCTTGTATTTACCTGAAAAGAGATTTGGTCAATCTCTCTTTTCGTTATATAAACTAATTAGCCACGATTAATAGGAAATTAGATCATGTGCTTAAAAATATTTAAAACGATTGAAAGAAAATGGAGATAAAAACTTCGAAAATCTACTAGCACTATCAAAAAAGATAATTACGAAACAGTTGACTTGTAAGAACTTCTCTTAATATTCAATCTGTACAAATTAAAAAAGGTCTCACCAAGAATTTTAGCTCTTGAATCAATTATTGATATTGGCCAAAATTTAGTGTCTTCCTGGATCAAAAAAATCCTCTATTTTTTAAAACTACCCTTGATTTAATTCTATTTTTTGTTAGTATACATTTACGTAGCGGTTTAGAGGAGTAGTACCTCGCCAGTCTCATAAGCTGGAGACCCTAGTGCAATTCTAGGAACCGCAACATTTTTGTTTGAAACGAATGAGCCAGGCCAGAGTAGCTCAGTGGTAGAGCGCTCGTTTCATAAGCGAGTTGTCATGAGTTCGATTCTCATCTTTGGCACACAAACGAATATATATGGGCCCGTAGCGAAATTGGTTATCGCGCCTCCCTGTCACGGAGGAGACTGCCGGTTCGAGTCCGGTCGAGCCCGCCAATTCACTTTTTAAAGTCCAATTTTTGCGATACAATCTTTACTATAATTTCATAATAAAGGGTTTTGTATTGAAAAAATATGCAATCTAATTTCTGGAAACAACTAAAAAAGCCTATTCTTGTTACTGCTCCAATGTCGGGAGTCACTGATGAGGCATATAGACTCATGTTTTTAAAATATGGCCGACCTGATGTTTTTTGGACGGAATTTGTTTCTGTCGAAGGCTTATTTTCCAAGGGCCATGAGATCTGTCTTAAAACTTTACAATTTTCTCCAGCCGAACGTCCAATAGTCGCCCAGATTTTTGGTTCCGATCCATCACATTTTAAAAAGGCGGCTGAAGAAATTGAAAAACTTGGCTTCGATGGTATCGATATCAACATGGGATGTCCCGATAAAGCCATCGAACAAAAAGGAGCAGGCGCAGCATTAATAAAAAATATTGATTTAGCAAAAGAAATTATTAGAGCGACAAAGGAAGGAGCAAAGAAAATCCCTATATCAGTAAAAACTCGTCTTGGATATGATGAAAATCAAATCACTGAATGGATTATACCTCTCTTGCAAGAAAATATTGCCGCACTAACCATCCATTTTCGTACTAGAAAAGAAATGTATCATTCTCCCGCACAATGGAATTTAGCAAAAGAGATTGTAAAATTAAGAGATTTATATTCTCCCGAAACGTTGATTCTTGGAAATGGAGATGTAAAATCTCTTACACAAGCTCACGAACTAATTAAGGAAAATAAAATTGATGGAATCATGATTGGCAGGGCTACCTTAGGAAATCCTTGGTTTTTTGCCGATAGATTGCCCACCACCAGAGAAAGATTAAAAGCCATCATTGAACATACCGAGCTTTTTAATGATCCTAAGCAATTTAATGTTATGAAAAAACATTTTCACGCCTATGCTAAAGGATTTAGGGACGCCAAAGAACTTAGAGATCAATTAATGGAAGCTAAAGATTATTTTGAAGTTAAAAAATTAATAGAAGAATTTCTCTTCCGTCTAGATAAAAATCAGGAATAAGGATATTTTCAAACCTTATTCTTTGCTTCTAAAAATTAGTAAAGGATTTGAAGCAAATTTATCCTTGACAATTAAGTAATACGTTATATCATAAAAAAATCAGGAAATATCCTGAAACATTGTGGAGGAAAAAAATGATTACTGTGTTGGTAGCTGGATTACCTGGCAAAATGGCTACGCTAGTTGCAGAAGCCATTACGCTCCAAAAAGATATGATGCTTTTACGCTATGCTCTTTCTGGAAAGTCGAAACAGATGATGAATATCAATCAGCAAGAAATACAATTAATTCCTGCTGATAATCACGCAAATATTCTCGATTTGAATTTCTTAGATATTGACGTGATCGTTGATTTCACCTCAAGCAAATCAGCTAATCGCAACGCACAAATGTATTGCGAAAAATCAATTCCTTTCATTATGGGAACAACAGGAGGAAATCGAAAAGAGCTATTTGAAATAGTTGAAAAATCTAATACTTTCGCAATTATTGCAAATAATATGGCGATCCCAATTGTTATATTTCAAGCAATGATACAATTTGTCGCTGAAAACTTTCAACAATCATTAAATGGATTCAAAATAGAAATCTGCGAAAGTCATCAAGCCCAAAAATTAGGTGTTAGCGGAACAGCTGAAAGTCTTCTTGATTCTTTCACAAAACTTGGCATTCCCGTCAAGAAAGAACAAATCGTGATGATTCGAGATCCCTTATTTCAAGAATTAAATCTCGGTATTCCGAAACAATACCTTGATGGACATGGATACCATACCTATACGCTACAATCCTCAGACGGAACTGCATTGCTACAGTTTAAACATAATATCCTAGGTAGGAATATCTATGTCGAAGGGACTTTAAAAGCCATTAGATTCCTTTCTCAGAAAAAAAATAGCAAAGGCAAAGTCTTTTCTATGATTGATGTTTTAAAAGAAATATCACAATAATTATCCTCCCACAGCAATGTGTCGAGGTTTTTTTATTACAATAATCGTTCCTTTTTAGTTATTAAAAAACATTATTTGTAACTGTAACGACTCAATGATTGTCAATAAATTTAGCTATAAGTTATTGCTTTTTCTTTACTTTTAGGGTAAAATAAAAACAATAAAAGAAAGAATTTCTATACAAAAACATGCCAAAAGAAAAAGAAAGCTCATATAGCGCAAAAGATATTTTCGTTTTAGAAGGTCTTGATCCAGTAAGAAAAAGACCAGGAATGTATATCGGTTCAACTGGACCTCAAGGTCTTCATCATTTAGTCTATGAAGTAGTAGATAACTGTCTGGACGAAGCCTTGGGAGGATTTTGTAATAAGATAGAAGTTTATCTATTACCTGACAATACGGTTAAAGTAACCGACAATGGCAGAGGCATTCCCGTTGATATGCATGAGAAAACAAAAAAATCAGCCCTAGAAACTATCATGACCACCCTTCATGCTGGTGGTAAATTTGGTGGTGATGCTTACAAAATTTCTGGTGGTTTGCATGGAGTAGGTATTTCGGTTGTTTGTGCCTTATCGGTAAAAATGAAAGCGGAGGTTTGTAAGGACGGAGGAAGATATGTCCAAGAGTACAAACAAGGCAAGCCAATCGCTGCAGTTAAACGAATAGCTGATTGTAAAAAAAATGGAACAATAATTACTTTTGAAGCCGATCCAGAAATATTTAAGGAAATTGTTTTTGATAAAAAGAAACTCTTAGCTCATTTTAGACAACAAGCTTATCTAACTAAAGGAATCAGAATTGATTTTTACGATCAAAGAGAAAAGGATGATAATACTGAGTACCACTTTTATTTTGAAGGAGGAATTGTTTCATATTTAAAATATATGAACAAGCAATCAAAAGCAGTTCACAGTAATCCTTTTTATGGTTCTGGAGAAAAAGAGGGAATTGCTGTTGAAGCTTCTTTTCAATATTCTGATGATTACGAAATCAAAGAAGAAAGTTTTACTAACAATATTTTTACCATTGAGGGAGGAACTCACTTAACTGGTTTTAGGGCCGCTCTAACCAGATTAATTAATGATTTTGCCCACAAAGGAGGATTCCTAAAAGAATCTGAACCTAATTTAAGCGGAGATGATATTAGAGAAGGATTAACTGCCGTAATTTCAGTTAAAATTCGTGAACCTCAATTTGAAGGACAAACCAAAACCAAGCTAGGTACTCCTGAAGCCAGAAGCGCAACTGAAGCAGTTGTTGCTGAAGCTCTACAAGATTATTTAGAAAGATATCCCCAAGATACTAAAATTATTATTGAAAAAGCAGTTTTATCATTTAAAGCTAGAAAAGCTGCCAAAGCTGCCAAAGAAACCATTTTAAGAAAAGGTGTTTTAGACGGAATGTCATTGCCAGGAAAATTATCGGACTGTACATCTAGAAAACCTGAAGAATCAGAAATATACATCGTCGAGGGAGAATCTGCCGGCGGTTCTTCAAGACAAGCTCGAAACAGAAAAAATCAAGCTATTCTTCCATTAAGAGGAAAGATTTTAAATATTGAAAGAGTAAGACTGGATAAAATGTTGGCCTCAGAAGAAGTTAAGAATTTAATTATTGCTTTGGGAACAGCTATCGCTGATGATTTCGATATTACAAAATTAAGATATCATCGTATTATTCTAATGTGTGATGCTGATTCTGATGGAAACCACATCAATACTCTTTTGATGACCTTATTCTTTAGACACTTTAGACCAATTATTGATATGGGCTATTTATATCTTGCTCAACCACCATTATACAAAGTACAAGTAGGAAAGGATTCTAAATACTACTACAATGATGACGATAAGGAGGCAGCTTTAAAGGCAATGAAACCAGAAACCAAATACAGCATTCAAAGATATAAAGGTTTAGGAGAAATGAATCCAGAACAACTATGGGAAACAACTATGGATCCTGAAAAAAGAATTCTATTAAGAATAACCATCGAGGACGCAATTGAAGCTGATCGAACCTTTGACATGCTAATGGGCAAAGAAGTTGCTCCCAGAAAAAGATTCATTCAAAACTCAGCGAAAAGTGTTAAAAACTTAGACGTATAGTAGAAAACAGGCTCCACAAAGGGCCTGTTTTTAAATATTGACTTTTTATAATGTTTAGTTTATACATAAAGCATAGGAGGAACCTTAACATGACATTACTATTCCTTATTGGATTATTATTGCTCATCTTTGGAGCAATAGGAGCAGGATATATTGGTGGAAAAAATGACCCAAAAAAAGGTTTGCTTGCTGTCCTTCTTGTGTTTGTATTAGGATCTATGCTTGTAGGAGATGCATCTATCAGCATGAACAAAGGAGAACCTACAACTGATTTGTCCACCGGAAAAGAGTATATTGTTTTGAGCATCTTCTCTTTGGATGAAGATACCTATCTAACCCTAAGAGACATCAAAGGAGGCGATCCTTTTTGGTATAAAACCAAAACAGAAAATGTTATTGGATTGGGTCTTCAACCGTGGAATAAAATTTTCATGATTGAAACCGAAAAAGGATTAGAATTACGAACATATTAATTTTTAAGACGACCCAACGTGGCCGTCTTCTTCTTAACAAGTAATTGACATTCAATTTATTTAGACTTATTATTTATCTAAAGGATTTGCTTATGAGGCCCGTTGACATATTTATTGGATTAATACATGCTTTCGCAATCTGCATAGCCGTTTTCATTATCTTCATCGCAATAGCAATACTAACTATTGCTCTGACTATTGAGACAGGAAAAATTCCCATTTCCAGAGATCATCAAGGAAAACTATTCCTAGATATTTAAATATTTTAAACGACCCATCAAAAGGTCGCTTATTTTTTACCATTAATTGACACTATATTCCTTTTGGCATATATTATCTTTGGAGGAAGTATGACATTAATGATTGTTTTAATGAGCATAATCCTAATAGTTGCTGGAGGAGCAGTCCAACTATTTAAAAAAAGTCTTGATGTTGTTGGTCATTGGATAATGATACTAGGAGTATTATTGTTCATTATAGGAACTGAATTCATCAACACAATATGAGGGTGATGTATTGAAATTACGCTTAAAAATCAAGCAAATGATTCAAAAGGAATCCAGCGATTTTGGATTCTATTGTGTCATTTTGGGAATTACACTAATCTGTGCCATAAGTACTAACTTAATCTAAAAACCATCGTTTTGACGATCCAATCCATGATCGTTCTTTTTTTACATCAAATAATTGACATTTATGCCTCTTTTTGGTAATCTAACAATATATGAAATCTGAAAACAAAGTATCCAATTTTCTTGGCGCTACTTGGTCTGAAATCAAAAAGATCACTTGGCCAACCAGAGAAGAGACTATTAAATATACATTAACAGTTATCATCATTTGTGTTGTGGTAGCTGGATTTTTAGGTTTATTCGATCGCTTGTATTTATCCCTAATGGAAAAATTCATATTCTAAACATATGTCAAAACAACAAATTACAAATGAAAGAAGATGGTATGTTTTACACACATATTCTGGATATGAAGATGCAGTAGCCAAAAGCTTGACTCAAAGGATCGAGTCTTTAGGAATGGAAGAAAAGATATTTAATGTTTTGGTTCCCAAAGAAAAAAAGATTAAAATAAGAAATGGGAAAAAGAAAACTGTTGAAGAAAAAATCTACCCTGGATACGTGCTAGTTGAAATGGTTGTTACGGACGATTCCTGGTATGTAGTCAGAAACACTCCTAATGTTACTGGATTTGTTGGTTCAGGAACTGTTCCACTACCGGTATCCTTAGAAGAAATGTTATCTTTGAAGAAAAGAGTTGATACCGAGGAACCTAAATACAAGATTGACTTTAAGAAAGGGGACATGGTAAAAATCATTGACGGACCATTCAAAGATTCTGACGGAAAGGTTTCCGGAATAGATAAAGAAAAAGGCAAGGTGAAAGTATTAATTAATATGTTCGGCAGAGATACTCCACTAGAACTAGAATCATTACAAATTAAAAAGATTTAAGCATATGGCAAAGAAGATTAAAGCTATCGTAAAATTACATATTCAGGCTGGAAAAGCCACTCCCGCACCTCCAGTAGGTCCAGCTTTGGCATCTCAAGGCGTAAACATCGCTGAGTTCTGTTCTAAATTTAACGAAGCAACACGAGACAAGGGAAATTTCAAGATTCCTGCAGATATTACTGTCTACGAAGATAGAACCTATTCAATGGTTTTAAAACAACCCCCAGCTCCACAATTAATTAAAGCTAAGATTGGATTAGAAAAAGGATCAGGTGAGGCCAATAAAAAGAAAGTTGGAAAAATTACTCGTGCTCAATTGATTGAAGTGGCTGAACAGAAAATGCAAGACATGAATACTAATGATGTCAACCAAGCTATTAAAACTTTAACTGGTACCGCTAAATCATTAGGAATAGAAGTTATTGATTAAATAATTTAAATGATTTTATCAGACCGCGACATTAAAAAACTGATAGAAGAAAATAAGATTCAAATTACCCCAAAGCCAAATCTGGATGAACAGTTAGGTTCGGCTTCTTTGGATTTACGCCTAGGTGATGAATTTGCAATTTTTGAGCATACTAAAAAAGCCTTTATAGATACTAGGGATCCAGAAAGTTTTAATGGAATGACTAGGCCAGTTAAGATTCCCGAAGGCGAAGCTTTTGTTTTTCACCCTGGTGAATTTGTCTTGGGAGTAACCTTAGAAAAAGTATGCTTACCATCTGAAGTAGCGGCTCGTATTGATGGCCGATCTTCATTAGGAAGATTAGGTATCGTTATCCATTCAACCGCTGGACATATTGATCCAGGATTTGAAGGGAAGATTGTTTTAGAAATGGAAAATATTGGAATGATACCAGTATTATTGTACCCAGGAACTAGAATCTGCCAATTAGTATTTGAACCATTATCTTCTCCTACTACTAATCCATACCACCTGAAGAAGAATGCTAAATACGTTAATGCTCAGCATCCACAAGAAAGCAAATTAGAAACCGCTTAAATATATTTAAAATGGAAGCAAAAGGAAAATTTATCGTATTAGAAGGAATTGAAGGTTGCGGTAAGGGAACTCAGACAAAGTTTTTGTCTGATTTTTTATCACAAAAACACGAAGTCATAACTAAAAAGTATCCAGAATACGGATTACCAATTGGAGAATTAATTAGTGAATGGTTGCACAAAAAATTTGAATTGAATGTTGAAACACAAGCCCTCTTGTATTTTGCTGATTTCATGAAAGATGCCAAAGCTATGGAAAATAATCTGAAAAGTGGTAAAATGATTGTAGCAGATAGATACTTCACAACAACTATTGTTTATCAATATGTTAATGGATTTCCTTTAAAGAAATTATTAGATTTATCTAATCTATTCAATTTAAGAAAACCAGATTTAACTATCTATATCAAAATATCTCCGGAAGAATCTTTCCGAAGAAATGAAGCAAAAGGGGCTTGCCAACATGGATAGACATGAAGAGGACAAGAAGTTTTTGAATTCTCTTTATGATGCCTATGAAAAGATGACCACTGAGAGTATTTTCTGTGATTGGACCGTAATTGATGGAGAAAAGCCAATCAAAGAAATTTCAAAAGAATTAGTAGAGATAATAAACAAAAAGTTTGGGATATGATAATAAATCAATACATTGATCACACTAATATTAAACTTGATGCTAAGAAGGAAGACATTATCAAAACTTGTAATGAAGCAAAAGAATATGCATTTCGTGGAGTTTGTATTAGGCCTAAATTTGTTAAGTTGGTAGCTAATGAATTAAGAGGATCAGGAATTAAAACGGTTGTTTTGATTGATGATCCAATAGGGGACAGTTCTCACGAAGAAAGAATAAAAATTGCCAATAAAGCAGTTAACGATGGCGCTGATGATTTAGATATTGTGATGAACATTGTTGATGTAAAACACGAACGATGGAGCAAGATTGAAAAAGATCTGAAAGATATTTGTAAATTACATGATACTAAAGTAATTATTGCCTCAGGAATGCTAACCGATGAGGAAATAGCTAAAGTTTCTTCTATTGTTAAGAAGGTAGGAGCTATTTGTGTTAAAACAGCTACAGGAAAAGATCCGCTAGAAAACAGAGAAATGACTGAAAAAGCTAGGCATTTAAAAATAATGAGAGAGAATGCTCCTGGACTACTAATTAAGGCTTCGGGAAACATTAAAACCTTAAAAGATGTCAAAATGATGATAAAAGCTGGAGCCGATATTATTGGTTCTTCTAATGGAGTATTAATAATGAAAGAGCTAAAAAAATAGTATGTACAAAACAACCATTGGATTAGAAATACACTTCGAATCAAAAACAAAATCAAAAATGTTTTGTTCTTGTATTAACAATCCTGATGAAAAGATTCCTAATAAAAATGTTTGCCCAATCTGCATGGCCCATCCAGGGACCTTACCAGTTATCAATGAGGAAGCAATTAATAATATTATTTTAACTGGTCTAGCTTTGAATTGTGAGATTCAAAATCATTCTAAATTTGATCGCAAAAGTTATTTCTATCCTGATTTACCTAAGGGGTATCAAATATCTCAATTTGATTTACCAATTTGCAAAAATGGATACTTAGATATTCATTTAGACAATGGAACAATTAAAAGAATCAGAATTAATAGGATTCATATGGAAGAAGATACTGGGAGATTGAATCATGCTAACGATGGTTCAAGTCTAGTCGATTTTAATCGTGCTGGAGTTCCGCTGATGGAATTGGTAACTGAAGCTGATATTAATTCAGCTGAGGAAGCTAAAAAGTTTGCTCAGGAATTACAATTAATATTAAGATATATTGATGTTTCTGATGCTGATATGGAAAAAGGACAAATGCGTTGCGAAGTCAATATCTCTATTAGTAAAACGGAGCAATGGGGAACTAAGGTAGAAATTAAAAACCTTAATTCGTTCAAAGTAGTTGAAAAGTCAATTGAATATGAAGAAAAAAGACAAGCTGAGTTGCTAGATAATGGCAAAAAAGTAAATCAAGAGACTCGAGGCTGGCATGACACTAGACAAGAAACAATGGAGCAAAGAAGTAAAGAAGATGCATTTGAGTACCGATACTTTCCCGAGCCAGATCTACCACCATTAAATATTACCCCAGAAATGATTGACAATATAAGAGGAAAATTGCCCGAACTACCCGAGCAAAAAAGAAATAGATTTATGGAAGAGTATTGTTTAGATAATAAATCTGTAGAATTTTACATTAGAGACGAAGTAATTTCTCATTATTTTGAAAAGGTTGTTTCCGAATTAAAATGCTGGAGAGAAGACCGAGAGTGCAAGACCGAATTTTCTAATGTGGCTAAAATCTGTTCTAATTACATCTCTACTGACTTCCAAGCTTTAATAAAAAACGATTCAGAGATGAAAGAATACGATTCAGTCAAGCTAGAAAAGAAGATTACCGCTGAGAATTTTGCTGAGCTAATTTGTATGATTACGGAAGGGGATATTTCTAGTAATATTGCCAAGATATTATTATTAGAAATGTACAACACTCAAGGAGACCCTTCCGATATCTTAGAAAGAAAAGGATTAAAACAAATTAATGATGGGGGAGAAATAGAAACTATCATTTCCGATGTTCTATTAAAAAATCCTAAGGCTCTAGAAGACTACAATAAAGGCAAACAAAATAGCTTTACTTTCTTAATTGGACAGATTATGGCCGCTTCAAAAGGGAAGGCTAATCCAAAAACAGTAGGAGAAATTTTAAAGAAAAAATTAGACAATTAATTGTTTTTTAATTTGAATCCTGTATAATAATCTTAATGAACAAATTTAAAAAAGCTTTTACCTTAATTGAATTATTGGCAGTTATTATGATTATCGGAATTCTTTCCGCTCTTATTGTCGTTTCTGTAAAAAGCGCAGTAGATACTTCCAATGACTCAAAAAGAAAATCAATCGTCGCAGAACTAGTGGCTGATTTAGCAATGTATCAAATGAGCAATGGAAAATATCCGATATCAACCTTATGTACTATTGGATCTTGTCCAGTTGTAGATGCTATTCTCGAAACCAATACCGAAGGGTTCACATATACATATCTTTCCACCAATGGAACCGACTACACCATTTCAACGACAACATCTAACGCACAAACCTTTCTTTATACCGCCTCGACTGGCTATGCAACAGCTGGATATACAAGCACTTGTTCTGTAGCCACCAATACTCAAGTTCAGTGTTCGGCAACAACTGTTAGTCCAACAATAGAAATATGCAGCTGTATTTATTTAAGCGGAGCTGGAACAACGTACTGGGCTGTTCCTTCTGGAGTTACCTCGATTGAATATACTATTGTTGGAGGTGGAGCTGGGGGAGGATGGTCTTCTGCTGCTGGCGGTGGAGGTGGCGGAAACGTAATTAATGGAACTAAAAATGGTGTTTTCGGAAGCTATACCATAACGATTGGTAATGGCGGCACCTATGCTTCTTATCTTGGAACAAATGGTGGAAGCTCTTCTATTAGCACTATAAATACTGCTAATGGTGGTCTTGCTGCCACCACTCAAAATGGTGGAAACTCAGGCAACGGCTTAGCCGGTGGAGCTTATTACAATTACAGTACTACTTATTATAGAGATGGTGGTGGAGCAGGAGCAGGAGCATTAGGTGGTGCCGCTTCCACACAAACAAATGTTCCAGGAAGTTGTGGAAATGGTGGTACAGGCATAACCTCTTCTATTACAGGATTAACTTATGGTGGCGGAGGAGGAGGTAGTGGGTGGTCAAGAGTTGGAGCTCATCCAACCGGTGGCACAGGAGGAGGTGGAGGTGGCGGAAATGGCGGAACTTTTCCTACTCCTGGTACTAAGGGAACACCAAATACTGGTGGCGGAGGAGGAGGTGGAGGAGGTACTGGTGGAGGCATTGGTGGATCTGGTATTGTTATTATTAAATACTCTCATCCATAATTTTACAGTATTCTATTTATTATACTACCCTCAATAAATAGCATTTTTTAGATGGAGTCGATTGGCTTATTCACAAAGTTGATCATATTATGTTTATACCATTTGGACAATTTATATATATGACTGATGGTTTAACTTTTCAAATCCTTACACCATTACTTTTTGTTATTTAATGCGTAACGATGAACCTTTCTCTATTAGGAATCACAATACATAACCGAAATTTTATGCTAATTCGACTTAATTTACTTTTTAGAACTCAAATATTGAGTTCTTTTAAATTTCTATTTTCTTGTGAGGAAATATAAATCACTATCTCGTCAAAATGATATTTTTTTGATAAGATAAAAATAATATGAACAACGAAATAAAAATTGAAGATTTAGGATATAATGAATTTTTTGAATCTAATCGTCATAAGCTAAAATTAGATGAATTTTCGCTTGCCAGGGTTACCGCTGAGCATAAAGGATCCTATAAAATTAAAAGTATTAATGGTGAATACTTAGCCAGAGTAACCGGAAAGCAAATTTTCGATGCTACCTCAAGAGAAGATTATCCCGCAGTCGGAGACTGGGTAGCCACAACTGAACTTGATACCGAACAAGCAGTAATCCACGGAATCATACCAAGAAAAACAATAATAAAAAGAAAGTATAATGATAAGAATGAAACTCAAATCATTGCCACAAACATTGATGTTGCATTCATCGTTGAATCTATTAACCGAGACTACAGCTTAAATCGTTTTGAAAGATATTTTGCTATTGCCAACGATGGCGGAGTAAAACCAGTTATTATCTTGAATAAAATTGATTTGATTTCTCAAGATGAGTTAGATTTGAAAATAAAGGAAATAAAGGATCGCTTTAAGGATATTGATATTCTCCCGATTAGTACGGTAAGCAATGAAGGCTTAGATGTATTAAGAATGTATATCGAGAAAGGAAAGACTTACTGCTTTTTAGGTTCATCCGGAGTTGGAAAATCATCTTTAATTAATAAATTACTAAACAAAGAAATTATTAAAACCGAGGATATCAGTCTTTATGCCGGAAGGGGAAAACATGCGACCACTAACAGACAAATGTATTTTCTAGAAAATGGTGGAATTGTGATAGATAATCCAGGAATGAGAGAGGTAGGAATGACCGATACAGGCAAGGGAGTAGATAATCTGTTTGATGAAATAACTATCTTGGCTAAAAAATGCAAATATCCCGATTGTACTCATATTCACGAACCTGGATGCGAAGTTCTAATAGCCTTAAATTCTGGACAATTGAATGAAGAAAAATATTCTAATTATATTAGCTTAAAAAAAGAGGTAGAGCATTACGAAATGACCAAACGCGAACAAAGAAAAAAAGATCATCAATTTGGAAAGTTTGTCAAAAAAACAATGAAGGATCTTAAAAAATATAAAGATTAGCTCTATTAAATAGTAGAATAAAGATAGCAAAAAATAATTATGATTAAACCAAGTAAATTAGTAGTAGGGGACACAATAGGAATAATCGCTCCATCTCGTCCAGTTGATGAAAAAGAAATATTGCCTTGCATAAAAATACTAGAAATGAAAGGCTTTAAAGTTAAGCTAGGAAAAAATCTATACAAAAAATCTTACTATTCAGCTGGTAGCGCTAAGGAAAGGGCTTCCGATCTGAATACCATGTTTAAAGATAAAAAAGTAAAAGCGATCATGTGTGCCACCGGCGGAATAACTTCAAACCAAATACTTAATCTTATTGATTACGAGACAATTGAAAACAATCCTAAAATATTTATAGGTTATAGCGATATAACCGTATTATTATTAGCAATATATAAGAAAACTGGACTTGTTACTTTTTATGGCCCCCATCTTCACAGTCTTAAAAAATTAGACAAAGAAGCCATGGATTTTCTTTTTGATTTATTGATGGGCAAAAAACTTGAATATAATTTACCTTCACAAATAGAGATTATAAAAAATGGTAACGCTAAAGGAAAATTAGTAGGAGGGGATCTTCATTTAATTAATTCTTTACTAGGAACAAAATATTCTCCCTCATACAATAAATCATTTTTTTTCTGGGAGGAACTAGGAGAGTCTCCCGCCTCTCTAGATCAAAAACTTAATCAATTTAAGTTAGCAGAAAATTTAAAGAATATTTCGGCGATGATTATCGGCAACCTATTAGATTGCGTTGATAAGATATATACAAATGACAATCGTCCCATAAAAGATATTGCTTTAGAGGTAACGAAAGAATATAATTTTCCCATAATTAAGGTTCAATATTTTGGACATGGAGTTTCCAATTTCTACACTCTACCCATAGGAGTTAATTCCGAGATAAATACTAAGAGGAATACATTTATAATCAAAGAATCACCAGTATCGTAATGATTTAATTTGTCCAAATAAATCAACTAGGGATTGATAGATAGTAAAAAGATAGGTATAATAAATTCATAACAAAAGGTCGTTAAATTAAATTTAACTCAAAAATATGATTATCGGAATTATTATCGTTATCGTTGGATTAGCATTTTTACTCCAAAGTCTAGGCTTTATTTCAGTAAGTGCTTGGCAATTTATTTGGCCATCACTTTTAATAGTTGCTGGACTAGGAATTATTTGTAAAGAAAAAGGTAATTGCTGCTGCGGAGAAAATTGCGAAAAGCCAAAAAAGTAAAAACATAAAGAGCCTAAAAGGCTCTTTTTGGTTTAACAAATAATACATAATCTTAATTGAAATCAATTTAAATAATCTCTACTAATTTTTATATCCATTTAATGGTTTTATCTTTCTTAAACCACGTCATCTGTCTTTTAGCAAATTTAATAGTATTTAATTTTATCTTCTCAATCGTATTTTCCAAATTATCTTTTTTGTTAAAATAATCTTCCCATTCACGATATCCAATAGTTTGCATGGGATAAACATTAAAACCATATTTTTTATACAACTTCTTTACCTCCTTTTCTAGTCCCTGCTTAATCATTTTATCAACTCTTTTTCGTATTCTTTCATCTAAATCTTCTTTATCTATATTAATTCCGAGCTGACGAACATCATACATTGGTTCTTTCTTTCTTTCTTTAAAGAATGGCTCCTTAAGGGCAAGAGAAACCTCAATCGCTCTAATTAATCTTCGCTTATTATTTACATCTATTATTTCGGACCCTTCCTTATCTATCTCTTCATACATTTTAAATAATTCTTCGATAGTTTTCTTTTCTAATCTCTTTCTTAATTTTTCATTAGCTTTAACTTGCGGAAAATCAAGATTTTCCACTATTGCCTTTATATACAAACCAGTTCCTCCAGCCAGAATCGGCATTTTTCCTTTTTCAATAATCTCATTAATTTTTTTTGTGGCCTCTTGTTTAAACAAAGCAACATTGAAATCATCACTTGGTGAAGCAATATCAATTAAGTAATGAGGAACTCCTTTTAAGTTCTTCGGCTTTGCTGTTCCAATATCCATTCCTTTATATACTGTTCTTGAATCAGCACACACTATTTCTCCATTAAATTTTTTTGCCAAATCAATTGCTAAATCAGTTTTACCCGAAGCGGTTGGTCCTAATACAACAATTAATTTTGGCTTAATTAGTTCTCCTTCAAGATTCCAAGCAGTAACTTTTTCAATTTTAACTTTTACGAAATTTCCTGACTGATCTTCATTTGATTTAAATCTTACAGCTTTATTTTGATCAGTTCTTCCTGTGCAATACTCACCATCTTTTTCTAGAACCAAAACCTCGACTTCTTTATTTAATAATTTTTTATTATTTTTTAAAGCCGTTTCCTTTAGTATTTTATTAAGAATAAAAGCTCTTCTTTTTTTATCTTTCTTTGTAACATTGTCTTTCATTTTTTCTAAAGAAAAAGATTGTGGCCGAGGAGAATATTCTGAAATAAAAGCCATATCAAAACCCACTTCTTTCATCAGTTTTTCACTATTTTTAAATTGGTTTTCTTTTTCGTTTGGAAAACCAACAATAATATCAGTCGAAATGCTAATATTACTATTAAAAGCTTTCTTTATCTTTTTAACCAAAAGAAGATACTTCTCTCTTGTATATGGTCGATTCATTTCACGTAGAACAATATTATCTCCCGATTGAACTGGCAAATTTATATACGGAACAAACTTTTTACTTTCAACTAATGTTTTAATCAATTGATCAGAAAAATCTTTGGGATGCGGGCTAGTAAAACGTAACCAAAACTTTCCTTCAATTTTATCAATCTCTTTTATTAATTTACTAAAATTAATTCCATTAAAATTATAGCTATTAACGTTTTCTCCCAAAAGCCATATTTCTTTGTATCCTTTGGCGACTAAATTTTTAATCTCTTTTAGAATATCCTTTGGATTTCTAGAAACCAATCTTCCGCGAGTAAAGGGAACCGCGCAGTAAGTACAAAAATTGTCGCAACCATTACTGATTGGCACAAGAGCCTGTATTTTATTGGTATACTTCGGAGTAATTCTTAAATAATCATTTCTTTTCGCTCCCGCTTCCTTTCCTTTTATCAATTGAGGCCAATTGCTTAGGTCTCTTTTATCTAAGATATAATCAAAAACCTCGGCTAATTTAGCTCTTTCTGGCTTCAAAATACAGCCAGTTAGAACCGTTTTAAAGCCTCTATTCTTCTTTTTAAGGGCCATTAATTGCGGAATGAGTCCATAAACTCGATCAACCGCTGATTGCCTCACGGAACACATATTAACTATAACTAAATTAGCCTCTTTTAAATTAGAAGTTTCTTCGTATTTAATAGTTTCTAGAACTGAAGCAATTCTTTCCGAATCAGACCTATTCATTTGACAACCAAAAGTAATAATATGGTATTTCATAGACTTAATGTTACTACAGAAAAAAGACAGTTTCAACTATCAACATGAGACATTTTTTAAAAAAATATTGAGTTGCTTTTAAATACGAAAATCAAAATATTTCTCTCAAGAAAAAAACTAAAAAAATTGATTTTTTTTACAATCCCTCTTTTTATTTCCCACAACTTTCTTCCCAGCCAAATTCACAATACTTTTCTCCCTTCTTATAGCAATCAATTGCCTTATTAATATATGGAATAGTTTCTTCTCTCATTTCATTAAGCGGGAACCAAGCTAAGGCACTACACTTATTCGGTTCCTTATTACTAACTTCTCCTTCCCATTTATCAACCGTAAAAAACATATCCATTCTTTCGTGATCTCCGCAAGAACGATGCATTGTTAAAGCGTGCTCAAAACTTAAGGGATCAATTTTAATTCCTATTTCCTCAAAAACTTCTCGTGATAAAGCTTCTCGCATAGTTTCTTTTTCTTCGGCATGTCCCGAAACCATTCCATACTTTCCATCTTCAAATCCAGTCCGAAATCTTCGAGATAATAATATCTTATCATTATTTCTCAAAATTAAATATACTGATGGAATTATTTTAAACCTTTCCATATCTATTTTTTAATATATTCTGCTCCACATTCTTTTTTGAAAAACTTCCACTCCTCACATTCTTTTTTATCGGTAAAAATACAAACTCCGTATTCGCTCCCGTCTGCATTTTTTCTTATTTCTAGTTTATATCCTTGATCAGCACAAAACTTTGAGGCAGGATTAACCATTCCTGATATTGTAGTATTGTTACTAGTAGAATTATTCTCTTTCTTTGTTTCAGGAATTATTTCTTTTTTTATCTCACTTTCTTTTTTACACTCTCCTTGATATTTAACTTTTATCCCAGCATTAGTAATAGCACAAAGATTACTATATGTTTTTCCATTCTCTCCACAAACTGGACTATACTCCATTGTACATACTTTTTTATCGGTAGTAGAATTATCTACTCCGCACGTCTTTTGACAAACATTAGCATTAATAACTGCGGTTGTTGATTTTTTTGCAACTGGACAAACCTGAAGACCTGGACAACATTCTTTTCCTACTACAAGTGGTTTATTCTCAACAACACAACTACCACATTCTCCCTTGTAAGCAACTTCAACTCCAACTTTTTTAGCTTCACAAATATTGTTATAGTTTTTATTATCCTTACCGCAAACAGGATTAGCAACAGCGATACAATCTATTCCTCCATCACTATACCTATTAGCAACTTGCGATTGAATATTGTCAACTATTTTTTTAGCATCAGGAGAAATATTTAGAGAATTAAAACCATTTAGTATTTCCTTGTAATCAGTCGTACTTCCGTTTAAAATACTATTTCCATATTCTACCAATTTAGTTTTATCTTCTTCAGATATATTTCCTAAACTACTAAAAATGTCTTGATTGTCATTAACTATTTTTTGAACATATTCTTCCGATATCAAATCTTTGTATTCAGACTTTGTCTTTATTTCTTCAAGATAGTTATTTAATTTAGTTTTATCTTCTTCAGATATATTTGCATTAGTTAATCTTTTTTCAATAATCTTGTTTTGCGCTTCAACTATCGATTTTTTGGCTTTTTCCGGAACCATTCCTTCTACCTTTTTTAGAACCTCAATTACATTTGTTGATCCAGTTTTAGTATTACTATTCGCTTCCTCTAAGGCTTCTTTTACTCTTACTGAAGTACCTAATTCTAAAGAAGTATTGGTTAACGCAGTTAAAGCTTTTTCCTTTGATTCAAAAATCCTTTGTGAAGATTCGGTTTGTTTTTCTGCTATTTGACTTAATAATTTTTGTTGATTAAAAGTTTGAACAGCGATCTTTTTTAGTAAAACATTGCTACTAGCACTATCTTGTTTTAATGTTGCCGCATAAGTTTTTAAATCATTAAGAGAATTAGTATAATTAGTTAGAGCATTGCTAAAAGCTTCTTTATTAGTTGATAATTTTTCCGCCTCAACTAATTTCTCACTAGCAATCTTAAGTTTCACATCAGCTTTTTTAGCTGGATCCATAGTAATTAACATTTGAACTTCTCTCCCTAATTCTTTTAAGAAATAGAAAGGATTATTGGGAAGAACAGTTGGCTCAGCAACATTCAAATCCTTAGCTGTAATTGTCGTTTCTTCAGCTAAAACAACTGAAAAGGAAAAGAACGTTAAGACACTTGCTAAAACTAAAAATATTATTTTTTTCATATTTTTATTATTTACTTGCTAATAAATCTACTAACCTTTGTTTATAATCTTCTTTACTAATATTACCATTAGCTAATAAACTATTCAATCCTAAATAGTATTGTTCTTTAATCTCGGAGGTTGGTACGGCTGCATTATAAATACGAATCTCATCCATTAGTCCTGTAAATTTTTGTGCACCATTTCCTCTTCCAAACGACATACTGGCCGTGCTCACAAATGAACCTGAAGCATTTTTCTGATTACTTAGTAATCCATCTACATATATTTTTGCTTGATTTAGTGCTAAATATTTATCATAAGTTCCTACTACATAATGCCACTTTCCATCGCAAACTGACACAGCACTACTAACGCCACCAAATGGAACGTTACATTCTCCTCCAAAATTCACTTTACCACTATTATCATTTATTATTCCAAATAAAACATCTCCCCCACACGAATTACCTTCTATTATAAAATTCCAAGCACTATTTGAACAAAAACTAGTATTAATCCAGGCCCCAAATGAAGCTTTATCGCTATAATTTACAACAGTCGTAATTCCCACAGAATCGCCACTATCAAAAGACAAACATGACCCACTAACACAATTAGATCCCGTT
>Ga0265297_10002079_pt1 | contig 42789 bp, 53 predicted proteins | sample Munlanlwell13791_FD_192502 | JGI IMG/M metagenome (GOLD analysis project Ga0265297, IMG submission 192502) | Leachate microbial communities from a municipal landfill in Southern Ontario, Canada - Leachate well 137-91 | ecosystem: Engineered > Solid waste > Landfill > Unclassified | place... | reverse complement strand
TTGTTTTTGCATCAGTTTTTATTCTTGAATTGAAAGTAAGAACTTCTTCTTTAGCCGCAATTTTTATCCTAGAGTTTGCCGTAAAGTCAGAAGAGAATTCTATTTTTATTCTTGATTTGAATGTAAACGTTATTGTTTTTGCATCAGTTTTTATTCTTGAATTGAAAGTAAGAACTTCTTCTTTAGCCGCAATTTTTATCCTAGAGTTTGCCGTAAAGTCAGAAGAGAATTCTATTTTTATTCTTGATTTGAATGTAAAATTGAGCGAGACTGTACCTTTTACAGACGAATTTAGACTAAACGCACTCTGTGTATGTCTTAATACTCTTCCGTCCAGAGTAAAAGTAGGCGCAAACACTATTTTTGTTCTGCCAACGAGTGTAAAATCTGACGAGCCGGTATTTTTTATTCTTGACTTTAGAGTAAACGTTGGAATTTTTGTTTTAAGAATTCTCGCGCTGAATGTGAAATCTGACGGAGTTGATATTTTTATCCTCGAACTTAAAGTAAAGTCTGATTTCTTCTCGGAGATTTTTATGCGGGAATTTAGGGTGAATACTGACTGAGATGTTAAGACATCTTCCTGTGGGTATTCGTACGACGAAGGCATTTAACTTCACCTAACTGAAATATTTACCGCCACATTTTTCACAACCATTCCGGTTTTATTTGTGTAATTTCTATATAATGAAATATTTTTTGTTGAATTTACAGTGATTGAACAGATATCTTTCAAAGATGAATTCAGAAGCACTGCTTGTGTTGAAAAATAATCGCACGAAGCAACTTCATCTACAAAATCATAGGTGTCATTAAGTTTCGCCTGAACAGTGCCAGATGCGGTACCGTTATTTGTGCATGTCAAAACTCCTCCCGGGTCCGTCTGATTTACCGGATAAACTAATGACGCGGTATTATTTACTCCGAAAAATGGTTTGAAAGATATCTTAGTTACATTTGATGAGAAAGTACAATTTAAACTTGGATGGGTAGATGGTGTTGTCACATACCTTACGATAACTATACCCGACCCTCCCGCCCCTCCTTCCCAAATTGAACCAGACCCCTGTCCTCCTCCTCCTCCGGTTCCGTTTATTCCGTCAACAACTCCTCCGTTGCAACCATAGCCACCTTGCGCGTAAAGAACCACACTTCCGTTTATGGAATTGTTTATTCCATTTCCTCTAGTGCATGTTGAACCGTTCCCTCCAGCGCCTCCTCCTCCTCCTGCCTGATTACCTGCACTCCCATTACCTCCGTTCCAACCCTGCCCGAGAGTTCCGGCGCCAGGTTGAGTGTATGGAGCCGGGCCAGTTCCCTGCTGCCCACCACCAGAGCCACCATCTGCACAACCACTCCACCCACAAGATTGATATTCTCCTCCTCCGCCTCCTGTCGATGTGATGTTCCAAAATACAGAATTCTGTCCTTTGTTTGAATAATAGCCACACGGAATAGTCGGGCCTCTTGCTCCTCCCAAACCTACAGTAACACTGTAATTTCCTTCTGGAATTGTATAATTTTCAAAATACCTATATCCTCCAGCTCCTCCCGCCCCTCCGTAAGATGAAACGGCACATTCTCCAGCACTTCCGGATCCTCCTCCTGCAATAACTAACACAGATGCATTTTCTATCTGCGAGGTTATATTCAAAGTTCCGTTCGTAGTGAAAACATGAATTGTGTAATTTATTCCACCGTCCAAGATTGTGTACTCAACTCCTCCAGTTCCGTAGTTAGAGCCTGGGATCTTTTGCATAATAGGTTGGGAATCTTCTATATTGGGGTTGGTGCACCCGAATGCAAGTAATGCAAAAAACAGAAGAATGAGAATTTTTTGTGCAGACATTAGACCAACCTCGAAGATATTGCTCTATTTGTTGTGCTTACTGAACTTAGCTTCGCGCCAATTCTTTTAAGTTGTTCTACTCCGTGCAACCCAGCAGTCAAACGCGAATACTGCGTAGATATCGCCGCATTGAAAGTAAAACCTTTTGAAATATGTCTAAGCATTCTCGCATTGAATGTAAAAATTTTAATCCGGATGTTGCTAATTTTTCCATTGAATGTAAATACGGCATATGCCGATTTGTGAACCCTTCCGTTCAGATTATATGCCAAATATTTTGTTTTCAGAACTCTTCCGTTGAGAGAAAAAGTTGCTTTTATTTTATAATTCACTGTGGAATTGAAAGTGAAATCACTTTGGAGAGATATACGAACTCTTGATTTTAGAGTGAACGTGAGCGGAATTAATTTTTTTATTCTGGACTTGAGTGCAAATGTAGTTTGCCCCGTATTTTTTATGTCGGCATTTAATTCAAAATCTGCCGTTTCCAAACTCTTTATTCTGGAATTAAATTCGAATGTTTCCGGGGAAGTTTTTTTTATCCTAGATTTGAGAGTAAACACTGGTTTAGATCTTATCGATATAATCGATTTGAATGTGAATGTCTGAATTTCCCCGATTATCTTTACTCTTGAATTTGATGTGAATGTCTTATCTATATTCTCCAGCACTCTTGAACTAAAAGTAAAAGTTGGCAGGCTGATTTTTTTGACTCTTCCATTCAAAGTAAATGTTTCCGGAGAAGTTTTTTTTATCCTCGAACTTAAAGTAAAGTCTGATTTCTTCTCAGAGATTTTTATGCGGGAAATAACAGTAAAGACACTCTGGCGAGACCAGATGTCTATTATTTCGTCTTCCCTCGCGGTTGGCATGTTATCAACTAATGTTTAGAAGCAATTTTATGCTCTTGTGTTCTGTAGTCGATATATTGGTGTAATTTCTATAGAAAGAAATATTCTTCTGTTGCCACGCGGCAACGGAACACAATGACTGATCGGTTGCTCCTAGGACAATTTTTGTAGTTGAAAAATAATCGCACGAGGCGACCATACTTACATTTGTAAGAGTATCATTTAGTCTTGCCGAAAACGTTCCGGGCCCAGAACCATTATTTATGCACCTATACGTTCCGTTTGGAGAAGTCTGATTTACTGGATAAACTAGCATCGCCGAAACACCGGTTCCAAATTCCGGATGGAACACAAATGAAGTTATTGGAGGTTGAAATTCGCACACCAACCCTACATACGGAACCAACCAAGGATGCCAATCCTGCCCCAAACCCGACCAGTTTCCTCCGACTGTCGTTGCATTGAATGGCCAATCTGCCCCTCCATCCGCCCAATTCACTCCGGTTGTAGTGATATTAAACACATTCCAGCTTGGAGTGCCGTTTGCAAAATAGTAAATGTTACCGGCGCCGGTTGTGTTGAAATAGTTGGTTGAATTTAAGCTGTTAGACCATATTGTGCCAGTTATGTTATTGTAATAGACATAAGAGCTGGTTGCATTTGAATCAAAGTAAAATGCAGTGCCAAGCGACATGTTAATCGTGTTGTTTATGAAAGAGTTATTTGTCGCACCATTAAGAACCGTGGCTCCACGGACATAAATACCTGTGCCGCCGGATCGAGTTCCTATAAACGTGTTTTTTTGGACAAAGTGGTTGATTCCCATATATAAGTCAATCATGACATTCTTGGTGGTGAATGTATTGTTTTCAACCAAGGCGTTTGCACTTCCACCTGAAAGTGCCAGTGAACCATAAGTGAGTGCAGTTGCAGTATTGTTTGCAATTACAAGAAAATCTGATGCAGTTCTAATTGTATAATAATCCGAAGAAACATTATTGAATAAAATGCGGGCATTGTTCGTGTCTGCTCTTATGCCACTGCTTCCGGAGCCTGCAAGAGTATTGTTTATCGTGTTGTTTTGAATTAAGCCGGAAGTCCCGCCGGAAAAGTACACGCCCGTTGAATAATTATTTATTATGCAATTTTTCACGGTGGTGTTTGTCTGGTTTGAATATACACCGTAAGTTGAAGATGAATTGTTGCCATACATTCTTGCGCCGGCGCAATCAATTGTTATGTTTGGAGCAGTGATGTTTATCGCAGTGCCATTTGCATTAATGGTGTTGTTGTAAAGAATTGCAGAGGTGCCGACAACAGGAATACAGATGCCGGTACCTATAGCAGTGATTGTGTTGTTTGCAAAGGTAGTGTTATATGCCGCGGTGTTGGTGCTGATTGACACGGGGTAAGCGGCAGACGAGGTAATGTTGTTTCCTTCAAATACATTATAATTGCACAAATTATTGATACCGACTGTTGGATAATCTAACAACGTACCATTCCCACCCGAAACAGTGTTGTTTTGAATTGTGTTGTTTAGACAGCCGTTGCCTACCCAAATTCCGATTATATTGTTAATACTTGATTCAATAAAGATTGTATTATTTGCAAACAGATTGAAGTTGGCAGATGTTTGGAAATTGAAGGCATAGGTAAGATTGCCGCTTGCGTTTATCGTGTTGTTGAAAACCTTGGTATAGTTGCTGGTAAGAATATACATTCCTCGCCCGCCGGCATAGTTTGCAGTGATGGAATTGTTTTGAATTGTTCCGTTTGTTGCCTTGTTGAAATAGATTTGGTATTGGAAGCTGTTTATTTTGCAGTTTTGAATTGTTGTGTTGAATTGGGAGGAATAGACTCCGTAGGTGCTTGAGGTATTGCTTCCGGTTATTGTGTATCCTGCGCAGTTCAAGGTGATGTTCTGCGCCGAAACAGTGAAACAAGTAGAGGAATTAATTGCAGGGCTTGTTGTGAGAGCATACGCCCCATTCGCGGTTGATAGAGTGCCACAATTATCTACATTTATCGCCTGTGAAAATCCAACAATGATTAGGAGAAAGAAAAGTTTTCTTAGCATAAAATCTCCCCGTCAAACTCAAAGCAAAAGGAATCGATATCCCACCCCATCACAAAGCAGACAAGATTTTCTCCCTGAGAAATATTTGCCTCTGGCCGAATTGTGATATTTACAAATTCTTGAGTGATTGTTGTGTTTTCTTCTCCGTTCTCATCAAAAGTTGACGTAAAATTGAAGCGCTCATATGAAATCGGATAATTTGTAATGTTGGTGATATTTGTTTGCTCGCTAAAACTTAGCATATCCTTTTCTATTTTTTTTGTAGGAATATTTTTATCTATGAATAGACGATAGCAAGGGCGCATTTTTGTTTGGTTTTCCTCAATATAAATATCATTGTAAATTGCCGAATTTGAAAAACATATTTTTTTAGAGCATATAATGTTGTCAAATTTTGCAGATTCCACCACGAGGTTCGCGTGCTCTCCATCTGGTATATTCGCATAAATAAGCGCGACTATTATTCCGGCAAGCAAAACCGATCCAACGGCTATTCTACCGTCCATCTTCATACCCCTCCTTAGCGGATAAAGAATAATATACTTGAAGCGCGCCGGCGGAATCTTTCCCTCGAAGAAGTTCTACATAAGGATCCTCATCTTCAAAAAGCTCGATGTTTTTAAGATACTTGTCAAATAAAATGCAGACTTTGTGATTTTTCATATCTTGTGGCGAAGTCCATTGCATCCCAATTACCGGGAAGCGGAGCACCTTTTTCGGATCAGATGTTGCCTTATCTTGAGTAAGTTGAATGTCTCGATATACTTTTTCAAATAGAACAAAACGTCGGTTATTTTTATTTTTATCTGCCCATACAATTTGCCCATCAGCCCGAGTGATGGTCCCAGCTTTCAAATCAATTTTTATGAGAGAATTTCCATCAACTTGCATGTCCATCGCGCAGAGATCTAATGATTCGGGTTTCGGAAGTTCAATCTCTAGATTTTTTTCATTTAGACGTTTTGAAAAATTTAGAAGAATCTCGCGCATATTGTATGACATTTCTGCAGAACGCAGCATTTTTACAGAATCACAAAGAGTCATACTCGTTGTTTTATATCCATCTGCAAAGGTCAGTTCATAATTTACCATTCAAATCACCCATTGTATTGAGTTTTATTAGGCGCATTGTATTGCGCCGTGTTTTTGATTTCTTCTACTGCTCGTCGTATTGGAGCGTACAGGTTTGCGTTCCGATATCTCCAGGAGTTGTAACTGTACTCGGCACAACAAGTTGGAGATAGATGTAATCCGAGACAGTGTTTGGAGTTGCTCCGGAGACTGAAACAGAGAGTGCAGTTCCAGATGTTGTGGGGATAGCCGAAGTTGCAACTGATGATGCTGTGACTACTGGAGTTGCTTTTGACGCGCTCGTTCCCGCGTTGATAATAAGTGCTGCATCTGAAAGAGTTCCCGCGCTCTTCCAAAACAATACTGCGGAGATAGTGTTGTATGTCGAAGTCCATTTCGCGCGAATGATTCTCTCATATGAATACGCGCTCGATGAACCTGGAACAGTGATTGGATTAGACTGATAAGTTGTTCCAGCTTCGTGCGCATCCGTACTCATCAGACTTGTAAACGGCCCTGTATAAAACTCCGTTTCTGTAGTCGCACCGGAACCGGTGTAGTCATAAAACGTTACTGTTGCTGTCATGTTTATCCCTCCAACTTTATACCATCTACGCCGAGATGGTTACTTCATAACCGTCATTTGAACCGGGGGATTTCCACCCAAGAACATATGAATGTGATACTGATGATGCAGGAGGATTTAAAACCCCGATAGACACTTTTTCAAGACATCTCAATATTAGACGCGGGATAGATTTTTCTGAGCAAATAAACTTCTGGCTCATTTTCCCATCGTAAATATAATGATCCGGATAGAGATATATCTCAAAAAACTTGTTTGACACTACATAATAATTTATTTTTATCCCTGTTTTCACAAGCATATTAAAAATAGTGAGAGTATCTGTTTCAAACGTAGCCCCGCAATCAAGGATAGCTCTAAATTTCGTTTCTATCATCCAATCCCCTAAGTAATATCATACTGAACTGCAATCGTGTGCACTCCGACCTGCCCAAAAACTGTAACAGTTGTGGGAACCTGGAGTTGAAGATAAACATATTTTGTATAGCCTGGACTTGCAGTTATTCCCCCGGATGGAGTTGCGTCCAGAGCAGTCCCCTCGGTTACAGGAATAGTTGTTGTTGCAATAGCACTCGCGGTTTTTACTGGAGTTGACGCAGTTGTTGAAACTGCTGCCGCAATAACAAGATGCGAATCTGAAAGATCTCCAGTGCTTTTCCAAACTTTTATGTTGTCTATTAGATTGAAAATTCCCGTTACTTTCAAACGAAATATTCTTTCGTAAGAATAACTTGTTCCGGAGACTGGAATAGGAATTAAACTTGTTTGAAACATCGAACCTGTTGTGTCATACGCATCAGTGTTCATTAGATTTATATTTGTCGCACCGCCCGTAGGAGATTCAGTTGCGCCCGAAGCGCCTGTGTATACTTTGAATTCTGCAACCGGCAATGTCATAAAAACACCAATAGGGGTGCCCCGCTACAAAGCCGCGAAGCCTGGCTTAAAAAAACAAAGGGGTTTAGACACGTCTGGGCCTACCAAGAATCCGGATACTTCCGGTTTCGTTGGCAGTACAAGTAATGGTGATGTCACCATTAGATGTTCCAGCGTTGTAGTTTTCCTGTATCTGCAGACCATTTGCAGATACCGCGTGACTTGCGAGAGCAACATCTACATAGCTCAGGTAGGCAGAAGAGGAAATTGCTCCTCCAGTGCTGCCTCCCGCGCACACATAAGTGTATACTATCTCGACTGTGTCAGCGCAGATAGGAATACTTTTCACATAGGTTGCTGTGAAAGTTCCGACCATCTATTTCACCAACACTTCGAAAACTCTCTTTTTGTTCGCGGTCGAGCCTCCGATAGTAATCGTCAATACTCCGGACGCCACTGCTGTGGTTGGAGCATCATCTGCGACTATTATCGAATCAGTTGTGGAGTGCCGGTACGCTGTAATTCCTTTCAAGCGTCCACCGTATGCAGATATGTCCACGACGATTGTGTCTGCGTTGTCTGCAGTTGCCGGGGTTTCGATGTACCCGCGCACGGCGCCGCCCTCTGGAGAGGCGCCGAACCAAATTTCACATGTTGAAGTTATGTCTGGCATATTTCTCACATCCCAAGTCTAAGACTTGTTTGTCGCCACATAGTTTTTGTTCGGATTGTAGCAAACCATCTCGGCGTAGATGGCGAGCTTGCCCTTGCGGGATGTGGCAGTTTTTGCCATGTCCTCGTAGTGGAGCGGTTGGAGTTGGCGGATAGCGTTTGTGCTCATATCAAGCAAATAGACTTTCCCGGATTCTGCGTGACGATCCACATAAATAGGAATATCATCGTATGCAGGAAGGTCAGTCATGTGCCTGAATCCGAATTTGGCCTCAGTTGTGACATAGCGCTGTGCTGGTGTCATGAGGTTGAGAATCGAATTCTTTAGAGCAGGTGTGGTTACCCAAATCAACTGATCAAGCCTAGAGCCGTTTATGATTGCTTGAGCTTCCATTGCACGAAGAACGCTGTCAGAAATAGACGCGGTTGTCGTGTTAATAAGCCCGGCATTCATATAGGTTGTTGCGGACGATCGAGTTACTCCGGCGATTGTACCGACTGCACCGTTGTTTGTGCCATCGTCCACCCACGCGGAGAGCCCGAGCATGTCCAAACTGTTGTTGCCTGTTCCGTCTCTGAAAAGTTGATAATCAACACCAGATTTTGCAGTAACAGAATTCAATCCTGCAGCGAGAACATCCATTGCGCCTAACTGCACTTCCTGGGTGAAGATAGACTCTGGGAAAATCCCCGCAGACTCGTATGCGCGAATCTCGAAATCTGAGACTTCGATGAACCCATAGTTTTTCTTTATGGGTGTGCCAACTTTGACACGCTCTTCTCTTCCAGAGCTCACGTCAGGATATTCACTTCCGGACCCAACTGTGGAATTTCTTGCCGAACGAATTACCCATCTCGCGTAGTCACCAATGTTTGGTTCCTGCCTCAAGATATTGTAGAACGTTGCAGCATTGTTCTGCGAATCGCGAAGGATCGGATCATAAATGTCCTGTAGCGTTGCTCTCGTGTCCGATGTAGACAAGAGGACTCCGGTTGCTTTTGAACTGTACGTCATGTGCTCACCTTATATTTTGAAGATACCGCCGTTCATTCGGACAAGTTCCTCTGCTCTTGAGAAGAGTTCCTTCCCATTTTGAGCTCCTAGGTCAAGTGCAGATAGATGCACTTTGGATTGCATTTCCTTGAATTCGCCCATCTTTGTAGCGAATTTTTCGGATTCCTTCATTCCGGCACTTTCGCCATTAGCTCCTTCCGGATTAAGAACAGATCCAGAACCAGAACGCGCTTGCGCCTCTTTGAATTGTGCTTTCAGAGATGCGAGAGATTCTATGACTTCTTTAGTCATTTTCTTCTCTTCTTTCTCTTCCTCATCTTTCTTTGCAAGTTTTGCTTTTGTTTCGGTGAGTTCTTTCACTGAAGCATCGAGCTGCGCTTGCAACTCTTCCTCTTTCGACATACTCATCCCTCCGTGTTGTCGCTGCGCAGCATCTGCCGTCAGCTTTGTTGACGATTCTACCAATTCATGACTGCGTTTTACCATAGCCATGATTTGATTGTCAGAGTAATCTGGGTAAGATATTTTAAGCTTGTGGAATTGCGCTTCATGATCCAATTTAAATTGTTCAAGTTCTCCGTAGATTTTTGCGGCAGTTGACGAATTTGGATCATAAGAGCCAAAATTCGAGTGCCCGGGCGGAAGAGTCGGATCTCCTTTTCCTGCGAAATCATCAAGCATCTCATATTCCTTAGCATAGAATCCTGTAATTACAGCGTTTGGATGCATCGGACGAGCAGCAACACCAGTTCCAAGATATCGGTAATTGTTGAGCTTTCGGACTTTTACTCCTCCGATTATCACATCTTCGGTTCCGCCCGGAAGAGGATCATATTCGATAGAAAACCCGCCAACATGCCCTTGCTCGATTTCGTATTTTTTATCTTCGAAATTCGGATATTTCTTGTTGAGTTTGAATTTTGCGTATGCAGCCATGTTTCCGGACAGTGGATTTTTTCTAAGTTCGGCTTTCCCGACCATCGAACCGAATGGAGTTGGACTAGCTTCTCCGTGAGGATCTTTTAGCTTTAGCCAATCATGCCGGAAAGAGAGTTTTCCTGAAATAGCGTCTCCGTGATTTATCTGTTCAACAAGACGTTGCTGATCTTCTACAATATCTTTTCCAAGATCAACTGTCGGATCAGAAAGGAATCCCTCTACATAATATTCTCCATCAACTTCTTTGAAAGCGAATCCAGGAACGAATTCCTCTACGACGCATTCTTTCTTTTCTTTTCGGTGATCTAATACGATTTGCTTTACTTGCTCCAGAGAAAACGACGGGTGCTCTTTTTTTTCTTTTTCTATCTCTTCTTCAAACGACATTTCCTTTGAAGATTCGTGATCTGGCTCGCGCGCATATTCATGCTTGCGCTTGTCCTTGTATGCTACCCATCCGCCACTTTCCTCAAGTTTGTGCGCATGTTGAGGATTTGTACCAAATATTTTTGAAAAAGTTGCAGACGCCATTTCCTCTACTTTTTCAGCCGCCCAACTCGGGTGCGCTTTTTTAAGGCTGGCTTTTATGTCTTGAAACTCCTTTGGCATGTTCCATTAATAATAGCGAAGGGAATTTAAGGCTATCGCTATGTTTGCCTTTTTGTATGGTCGTTTTTGTCCGTCGCTCGCACCGTCGAAGCTGCTGTTTTGTTGCGAGTATTCTTTAAACGATTCACTCGCTCAGATGCAGAAGATTTTAGAGTAGAGTTATCGGCATCTACCTGATTGTATTGACTTTGTTGAGTTTCCATAGTCATTTGTGGATCTCCCGGATCTATTTTGTCGTTCATTTCTTCTGGCTGGATATTGAGGAATCTTCCGGCAGAATCTTTGTTCCATAGTCCGAGACGGAGACGTTGCTCTGCGATATCTGTGCGGATTTTTTCGGACTGCGCAACTCTTACTTCATCTTCCATGTGGGAAGTATGAAAGTGCATCTCAACTCCGAATTCTGGAATAAATAACTGACTGTTTAGAACGCTCTCTATTTTTGCTCGGATATGCGCGATGTTGCGCTCGTACGCCTGATTAGAAAGAACTGTCTCTTCCCCACGTTGCCCTCCGGACCCGCCCCATCGAGATGGAGGGACTTGCCATGCCATCGCAATTATTCTGATAAGGAAATCCGCGAGATTCTTAAATTCCATGTCTTTTAAGCGATCGAATTGAGTGTATTCGAGATTACCCGAAATTACAGGGACTCTATTCTTGTTTTCAGGTTTCTTGCCAGCTTCCAACATTGCTATTGCTGCCTGGACATTCGGAGAATTTGGTTGCTCGTCCGGGAACGCGAACATTCCCGGAGGTACTCCGTAATTGTCTAATTCGTGCCCGTAGTAATCCTTGAGAATTCCTAAGAGAGTGACTTCGGCGATTATAGCTTTGAAGCGCGGAATACCCCATAGTTCTCCGTTTATATTCAAGTCTTTGATGTGGATCACTTCGTCCTCATCGAATTTTGATATGAATGCGCCCACTCGTTGTGTGTATATGAGTTGGCTCGCAAATCTATCCGATGGAGTGATATTCATCGTGCTCGCGGGGATATATTGCAAGCGTCGCTCCGCGCTTCCTTCTTCGTCTGAACCACTCAGGAGTTCGGGGACGAAAGATTTTTTCTGGAATCCTCTACTTTTGAGGAAAAGATCCTTCAATTCTTTTGTGCGAGCTTTTGTCATTTTTCCTTTAAACAAAAATCCATTTCCCAAAATAAGAAAATCGTAGAGCCAGCCTTCAAGTTGAGCCTGAGCATTATTGGAAAGCATGAAAGCTTCCGCGCGCTCGCGCTTTGCTTTCAACTTATTTTCAAAATACCAACCATCAGAAAGAATATCCGTGACAAGACACGCCACTAAAGACATCACTTCTGGTGTTTTTTTGAACCACTCCAAATAATTTGCAAACTCTTGCGGGCGGGTTACTACAGTAAGCGGCTGCGGACCCCAAATATTTGGCTGATTCATCAATGGCTTAATATCAAACATGCCAAATGGAAATCCGGCTTGCGTTCCAACATAAAGTTGCGCGAGCGAGATTTTGTTGTATGTTTGCTTTACAAAATCATCCATGACCATTCAAATCACCGCTTTGGGGCGCTCGCTCCAAACGCTCTAGATACGCGAGTGGCCGGCTTATAGATAAATTCTTCCATGAGATCGAGCGCGAGGAATCGCGCGACGCCGATCGGGAAAACAAGAGCAATACTAATCTGATAGGGAGTGAGGAAATAAATTACAAACCAAATGAAAAATCCATTAAAACAGGTGTGGCAGATCCAGGTCATAATCATATCAAAATAGGAAGGGAGAGGTTTTGCATTCGGATCTATTTTGAGCTGGATTTGGTTCGCGGGGTTGTAAAGGAAATCTCTCAATTTCGCTAAAAAAGCGAAAAATCCTCCAAAAAGCTTGCTAAAACGTGCCCAATTCTCAATTTTCTTCTCTAAAACGATTTTTTTCTTTTTCGATGCCATGTAATCAACTCTACTCTTGTGAGCAAGGATTTAAACTACTTTCCAAGCATTCCTGATTTGATCGCGCATTCTGTGCATAAACTTCCGTCCGGGAAATGCCATTCTCCCGGGCGGGTGCATATTACACACCGTTTGATTATTTTTCCTTTTTCGTTTCTTGCATTTAAATTTGGGATTCTGTAGTCCATAATCACACCATGTAAAATTGAGCAGTTGGTTTATTCTTTGGAAGATATCCTCCGGCGGCATAAACTGCCATAGAGAGAGACATGACGAGATCGTCATGCCCGGACAACGCGCGGAATGTCTGCTGACCTTCTTTAGTAACTAATCCAAAAGAGCTCAACTCGCGCGCAATTTCTTTATCTCCGTCTAAACCAAGCATTTTATTTTGCATGACCAAACGAAGATCTCCGATAAGTTTGTTTTTGGAATTATGGTTCGTATCAAATTTTTCAATAGAGTGCGCGAGCGTATAATCTTTGGAGGCTTTTTCTGCCATAGCATAACTGAGCCCTTTTTGCTCAATAACTAATTTTGAGACAGTAAAAGATTTGTGGAATCCACGCATAATCTCAAATTGTTCTTCTTCGTTGGCTTTCCCTCTCCATTTCGCAACAACGCGAAGAGGCACACCCGGGGTACGTTTTACAATAGTAATCGCGGAGAAGTCTGCAGACTGCTTATCAGAGAGAGCGACATCCCATCCTGCGTAATATTGCGAAGCTAATTCATCTGATGGTGCAACAGATGGATATGTCATTTTCATCGAATAGTCTATTAGGTCGGATGAAAAAACAACAGTGCCATCTCCAATAGGATCCAGCATATATTCAGACATGAATGACCAGATAGGAGTGTTTGCTTTAAGCTCTAGTATTTTTTCAAGTGATGAAAAAGCAGGGTGTTCGGGGAACTGCGGGGCAAGCCAGTTCTTGTTTTCGTCCATCACAACTACTGGGAATTTCATAACATTCCATGCCGGCTTATTTTCGAATTCCGAATAAAAGTCGTCGAGAGAGATAGGAGTGCCGATAACGAGATGATGCCCCTGGCGAGTTTGAGTCATTGGCCACGAGGACGACCAGAATGTTCTTTTTATGGCAGAGATTGAGAGTCCGGAGCCAGATTCGCTTTCTTGCTGCAAATCGTCCGAGATGAGCCAATCATAGTGAAATCCTTTTCTCCCGAAAGGTTGGGCGATTACTTGGTGCCCATTTTTTGTTTTCAGATGGCGCGCACTCCATGTTGCGCGGTATAAATCATTTGGGAGAAGGCGCTCTGCGAGAATAGGATTATGTTCAATTTCAGACGCGATTAATTCGGAAAGAATATATTGCGTTTGCGGCATGTTGGAAGTTTCAAGCCCTATCATGAGGGGTTTTTCAGATTGGCGCCACATTAACCAGAGAGGGAAGTTTTTGGAGAACATCCATGTTTTGAAATGACCTCGGGCCATTTCTACCATCGTGTTCCTTTTTTCTCCAAGAATTTGTTGCGCGATTTTCTCATGCACTTTCCCGAAAGGTTGTTTTGTGACATACCTACAGAAATAGGAAAAATCATTCTGCGCCGCGAGAAGAATATGTGGAGGGAGAGTTTCAGAGGAAGGCGCCGATTCCATCATATTCTTCCTCATCCATGTTTTCTTTCTTTACTACTTCTTTTTTTGGAGGGGCGTCTATTACCTCAACGCCGCTCAAATCGATTTCGCACGATTTTGGCAATAGGCTGATATCACTTGAAGGAGATATTGACGAAGGGGCTCCTCCAAATAATTTGCCAAAACGTTCTGCGTCGATTATTTTTATGATGCCATCTTTTTCCAAATCATTGATGAATGTTGCGTTTATCTGGACATAGTTGTTTGTTGTAACAGTTTTCTGGATATTTGTCTGAACTTGTTTTGGTTTTACCAGCGAGACCAAGTTTGATATGCCGGTGGCTATTGTTGTGAGGTCTTTGACATCTTCTGTTCCATTTGCTGCGTAATCTAATTTGTTTATATGGCGAAGGATAATCGAGGTCAAGTCTTTTTCGTCTATTTCTTTTATTATTTCCAGTCTTCTTGTTTCAATCTCTTCTTCGGAATCTTTGATGATTTTAAGGATTTCGTCGTCGCTGTCGGGTATTTCAAAGAAATGACGAAACATGCTGCAGACGACTTTTTTATCGTATCCTGCCGCTAGTCTATCTATGAGGAAATATTTGATTGGTTTTCCTTTGTAAGTATTATTTGGCGTGTTCATCTACCTCTTTGATTTTGTTGTTGTACCCTATCATCTCTCTGATGTACTGTCTAAGAGCTTTTGATGGAGTTGTTTTTGATTCTGCACAAATCTTGCCAAATTCTTGTTTCTCTTCTAAAGATAAGCGGAATCGGATTGATGCGCATTTTATTTTTCTCATGGTTTCACTCTTGTTGTTTTTCACTCTTTATAGGATATATGTTTTTGCACAATCTTTACAGGAAAGACCAATGGAGCTTCCTGCGAAGATTACTACGAACATTATTGTGTCTTTTTGCGATTTCCCACAATATTTACAGCATGTGCGATTTGCCATTAAAGTTTTTAGAGCGTCGATGCCTTGCTTTGCGGATTCTTTGGTTATTTTAGAGCGCATGGCGCGCTCTATCCTATCGTTGCTTTCTATGTTTTCTGATGGTCTTGGAGGCATCAGGTATCACATTCGCTCTTTAGCCTATCGGAGTCTGCCCGGCATATCTTCCCCATGATGGCGGCTGAAATTTGTTTTGGTCCTTGAGATTGTGGATTCCGAGTTTGTTCCCTGCGTGCTCATCACACAAATTTCTACTTCCGGAATCTTCTTTCTTTTGCGGTTCTTCGTTGATGAAGTTCGTTGCTTCTCTCTTACAGTTTTTCTCATCGCATTTTACCATTGTACTCACCTGTGATTCAAAGGATGCTAATGTTTATATTTGTTGCTACATTCTTTTTAGATTTTTTTAGTCCCAAAAATTTTTTGGGGTACTGACCACTATCTTCCCACCTTTTTCCCACTCATGCCCCCCGTCCCCTCCACCCACACACAAACACACAACCCACAACACACAAATACCTTTATAAATATATTTATTGGGAAGAAGGGGAATTAAATGTTAAACTAACTCTTTATAAAGAATTAGGGAATACTTTATTTAAAAAGAATATAATGATAGATATGATAGATAGATATGATATGATTTGTGTGTGTGATGTTTTGATATATTTGCAAGGGGGGGGAGGTCATATTATAAAAGTGAATTGTAGAAATAATCACATATCTATCTGCCACATCCGACATTCTCTCACAGAGAAATACCCCCACAGTTTGCAACAATACAGCTGGTTAAGGGAAGGGTGCAATCTCTTAGATTAGCATTCTCTTTCCTATACTCTCATTTATATTTACACACAACACCCTGCCCGCCACATAATTCTTTCTGATTAGAGCGTTTCTCCTCAAACATATCTTTATAAACATTGCTGTATTGATATCTAATGAGATATAAGGATAGGATAATATGAAAGAGAATATGCACAGACGGAGATGAGAAAAATGCAAGAAACACAAAAACTAAGCAACGTATTCCTATACGCCGCCCTCGCGGGCGGGCGGAGCGTGGGAAAAAGCACATGGCAAACGTACGCAAAAGCGAACGCGGTATATATTAGAGGAACGGAGGCCGAAGTATGACGCACACACAAGATAAAGAGGACATAGAGGGCAAAGAAGAAAAAGAACAAAAGAGCTGGTATTTTAGTTTGGTAAGGAGCCCGCGCGAGCCAGCGCTTGCAATAGCAAGTGCAGAACTCCCGGGCGGCAAGGATGACGCAGGGCTAATGAAATCTGACCTTCTTCTTCTTTTCCAAACTCTACTTGAGCACGCGCATCCCGACCTAACGCAAAAAGAAATAAAAAGTTGTTTCGCGAAGGCGTGTTTTATGTATGCGACGGGCAACAAATACACGCCCACCCCAAGCGGGCAGGCGAGCGGATTCGTGAAACTGGAAAACTTGAAAGAAGAGGTTGATTGAAATGGTAGAAACCGCTCTTGAAAAACTAATCAAACTGGAGGCATACGCGAGGCTTGAACGCGACAAAAACAGCCGCGAATTCGCGCCGTATCCTGCAACAAAATACGAGGAAGGCGCGGAGGATGCGTATTCTGATATGCAAGGACAGCTAGAAAAAGCAATCCAAGCAGTGCGGCAATCAGTAGAAAAAATAAAAGAAGAATAGAGGAGGACTGAGGAAAATGACGAGCGAAATAAGCGAGGATGGGCAAGAAATTCTGATCCGAATCGACGCAGACTCAATTATGACCGCCGCGAAAGGCGTGCTGATATTTTTATTCGGCGTCGCGACCGGAATGGGAATATTTGGGCTTGTGGCAATCTTGGAGAAAATTTACAATTTTTCTTAAATTCCGTGCTCACGCGCCAGTTTTTGCCCGAATCCGCACTCAACCGCTCGGGTAAAACATGGCGCGGCATAGAGGAAAACTGAGGAAAACTAAGAAAGAAAAAGATAGAGGGAGAAAATGGACGAAGAACACTTAAAATATCTTGAAAAATCGGGCGTCCCTAAAAAGTTTGCGATGTGGGCAATCGCTTATCTAACGTCGTTAGGAATAGATGCACAGTTGGAAGATATCTCTGCTAACTTTGACCATTCTCTCACACTCGCAGAAAATAAAACAATACTTAAATCAAAACATCCAATCGCGATGAGCGAGCAACTCGCACAATTACAGACGCAGGAATTACAGGCAGAGGTGCAAAACAGGCAGGCACAACAAGATTACATACAGCAATTCCAAGCGCAAGAGCGCGAAGCAATAGACAAGCTCGCGCTCGCGCAGGACGCGAGCGAAGGAGCAGAAGCAGGCGCGAGCAAGCACTCGCAAACTATGAAAGTGCTAATTCAAAACGTCGCAGGTGGATTCTCCCCCTCTCTCTTCGTCGTATCTGACGAAATCGGGATAGGCAAGACGCACACAATTTATGAAGCAATGCGCGAGGCACAGCTCGTGCACGGAAAAGATTGGGTAATCTTCAACGGATACACTACCCCGTTGGGCATCTACAATTTCATGTTTGAACACAAAGACAAAAAAATAATAGTCTTTGACGACATAGACAGCGCGTATAAAAACAGCACGATTCTCTCATTCTTTAAATCAGCGACGAGCAACCCGACGGGAATTCGGAAAATGCAATATAATACGACGAGCAAAGCGCGCACTGCTCCGTGCGAATTTCAACTCAGTGCTGGGTGCATCTTTATCGCAAACGAAATCCCGAACAATCTCATGATGCGTGCGATGATTAGCCGCTCGCTCTACTATGAAATACGTCTGACTTATCACGAAAAAGCGAATTTAATCGCAAACTTTTCAAGACTAAACTACAAAAATACGACGCAAGAGCAGAGGCGCGAGGCTCTCACTTTTCTTCTAGACCACAACCCCCAAGCGCTCCAAGACTTTTCATACCGCACGATTCAAAAGCTCTATCAACTCATGCTTCAAAATCCTCAAAATTGGAAAGAAACGGCGAGGAGTATCTTGCAATATGACGAACAAATGCAAGCATTCATAGAAGCCGAGCAAGAACCTACCACGTCGGGCGCAATAATGCGCTTCAAAGAACTCACTGGCAACGGAGAACGCAGTTATTTCAGAATTAAAAAGAAATATTATGCAAAAATCCTAGGGCAACCAATCCCTAAATCAAATTAAAGTAAATCAAAAAAAACTGACAACTGACATGAAAAATAATGTGAGGTGTATTATGTGAGATATCAGAGAGAAAGTGGGCGCATCACACAAATCTATGGCGCGAAATGGTGGGCTAGAAAGGTTCCAACATTAGAGGAATTTCGCGCGCGGCGCAGAATACAAAATTTCCAAAAAGACCAACTCTTTTGTGAAAAAATCTTAAATATTCTTAGAGCTCGCGGTCCGACCGAGAGCACCGAAATATATTTTCTTCTCGGCGTAGAAAATCAGAACGAACAAAAAACATGGCGCGTGCGTTTTCAAAGGTTTGCACAAAAACAATGGATTCGTGCGCAATATATCCGAAAAAGTGGCGGCGGGATTCGTTTAATCCTTTCCTGCCCACAAATACAAAATAGCCTAAACTCTTAGTTTGTATTCTACCTCTTTTTCTCCTTCTTTTATTTCAAAATCTGCATCTAAAATCTTTTCTATTTTTTCCGCGCGCCCGGGGAACCCCTCAATCTTGAGGCGTTCTCGCTCCCATGCCATCTTGACCGCCATCGCTCCATCCAGGCCCGATTTCAAAACACTTGACGCCGCGAGGCCTGCAAAAATAATTCTTCTCATCTGCATATCTTTCTTCTCATATGCCAACCCTATTTAATCTTTGCTTGATACAACCGGCCTGCGAAGCTTGAAGCTTTTTGTAGTAAAATCAGTTATCCCTTGCTTTTTTTACCTCTTCTATCAAATCCTCTTTTCCTGCAAAATATTTTCTTGCAGGTGCAAGCGTCAAAATCAATTCTCTTCTCGTTAATAATAATTTTTAGCAATCTTTATAACTTGATGCCAATCCGTTCAACTTTTCCATATTCCCATAGAGTCATTTCCACGGCGCGATATGTGGATCTCAAAAAACGGGTACCTCGTCATTTTGGCATAAATAATTGTGGCAACAAAAGCCTTATATACTTTCTCATTCCTATTACAACATCTATTATATCATTATGTAAAAAATTTAAAAATAAAAAAAATAAGAAGGTGAAATACTTGACGCATTACACAAACAAGTGCCCAAGAAAATCGTGTGGCTACGAATGGAACTCGCGCAAGTGCGACGAGCGTGGGCGCCCGCGACCGGATACGGTTAAGCGTTGCCCCAGGTGTGGGTGTTGGATTCAGAAAGCAATGGATAAAGTGGGGGGCTCGGAAACGTAGATTTATGCTCATGGCACAAGTGCTAAAGTGCCCGGGCGGAGCCATGAGAGGTAACGACAAATACCTTGATAATCCGCCCGGGCAAATACCTTCCTCGCGGGCATAAAGGACAACATTACGCAAGATTCCTGTGGGGTGGGAAGTATTGGGATAAAAAAATTATAGAAAGAATCAAAGATATTTTCAGGTGATTATATGAAAAATGAAAAAATAAAATTAACTAAAAATGAACGTCTAATGTTGTCTGATATTAATCGAGAATTTTGTAGTATGGGTGAAAGAATTAGAAATCTGAAAATGGAACTCGAGAACCATAGGCATTGCACCACATGTGGGAAACTTTATCCATTCTCTTCTAAATGCGTAGAATGCGAGCTAAAAGATGAAGAAAATCAAATAAATGAAAGACGTGCCCGAGCGGAAAAAATAAAGAATGAAACATGGCAAGTCATTGAAATTACAATCGGTTCGAGTCTTCTTTTAATAGGAATTTTGATTGGGGCGTTTCTATGAGTAGAGAAATAAAATTCAGAGCGTGGAATATCTCAGAAAAGAAAATGTATTATCAAGGTCAAACAGTCGGGTACCGTGATGATGGGATTGGCGCAGTGATGTCTAAACTAGTAACGTCATTTTTTAGTTGGAAAATGATGGGTACATTGGGGGCATTGACAGCCGATTTCTCAGATAATCTCGGGCCGAACGAGTGCTGTATGGCAGCAACTATGAATGGAGATATAATGGAGCAATTCACTGGACTAAAAGATCGCCTCGGTAAAGATATTTACGAGGGCGACATCGTGAAGGAAACCTTTACGGGCATGTCTATAATATCGTGGGACGTGGGCAACTGCCAATATCGGATGACTGGACTTAACAATGAGTGCAACGGCTTCCTCAATATGGCCATGGTGCTTGAGGTCATCGGCAACATCCACGAGAATGGTGATTTACTTGGCAAGAAGTGAAGCGCAAAAGAAGCCCCAGGGAAACTAGAATGTTGTGGGAATGCACATGTAAAACAAAATAAATAGGTGAGGATTATGGTTTATGTGATAATTAGACAAGACGATATTCCCTATGAAGGGTATAGCAAAGTGGATGGCTCAGATGTTATTGTCTTTGAGACAAAAAAAGCTGCTATTGCGAATGGTTATGGCGAAGGAGAAATTTTTGAGGTGATACCCACAACTGAAGAAGAAGTTATGAAAAAAATCGATATTCAATCAATAATACAGTTTTATCAAAAATTAGTTGATGGTGCTATAAAGATGGGTTTCACTCCAGTTGGAATATTGATGTCCAAACAGGAAAAAACACAACTTGAACTTTATAGCAAATACATTTTATTTTTAAATAATTGTTATGAAGTTGATAGGTTTCTCGATTTGCAAATAGAAAAAGTAGATGGTGGCCCAGATATTCGCATAAAAGAAATATTCACTCCTCCAGATGGAAGAGCAGCAAAGAATACCATAGATGCAAATGATATCTGGGAATTTGATAGATTGCGCGAACATGCAGCATCGGCAGCAGGAAAGGATTGCATGAAAAAGGAGTGAAATCTGAATATTTTGTAATTATCAAACTAAACAAAAATGGAATAGATAAAAACTGGATTGAGTTTATTGAGGAGGACTGAGAAAGATGAAAAAGAAAAAACTAACATTAGGAAATTTTCTTGAAAGAGTAAAGAAAAACGAAAGTGTAAGCAGATTAGACTTTGAATTAGACTTCAAATGGACAACAGAATTTAGTTCAAGATTAAAAGCAATACTCAAGAATTTGAGCTTTGCTGATTTGAGTTCTGCTAATTTGAGTTCTGCTAATTTGAGTTCTGCTAATTTGAGCTTTGCTGATTTGAGTTCTGCTAATTTGAGTTCTGCTAATTTGAGTTCTGCTAATTTGAGCTTTGCTGATTTGAGTTCTGCTAATTTGCGTTCTGCTGATTTGAGTTCTGCTAATTTGAGTTCTGCTAATTTGAGTTCTGCTAATTTGAGTTCTGCTAATTTGAGTTCTGCTAATTTGAGTTCTGCTGATTTGAGTTCTGCTAATTTGAGTTCTGCTAATTTGAGTTCTGCTAATTTGAGCTTTGCTGATTTGAGTTATGCTAAAGGGATTTTTACATATACCTATGGCGTAAGATTGAAAGTGGTTGTTAAGGAGGACTGAGAACATGCTGAAATACAGAGATATTGAGAGAGTGGGGCATCCTGAAAACGAAACCATGCTTGCCAACAATACCGATGTAATTGTCGTTGAGGAAAAGGTCGATGGGGGAAACGGCTCAATTTGGATTGAAGGGGGAAACCTCCATACTGGAAGTCGAAACAGAGATTTAACCAGTGATGGTGATGAGAAAACCTTTACGGCAATGCGCAAATGGGCATTAGAGCAAATCAAGGAGCCGCTTGACTCGAACCTTGTATATTATGTTGAGTGGATGCAAAAGCATTCCGTAAATTACGGAAAGGGAATACCGCTTGCGATTGGATTGGATATTTTGCCAAAAACAGGAGCGTTCGGGAAAACGCCACAATTTTTCGGCAGACATGCGAAGGAGGTAGAGTTTGCAAGAATAGGCTTGCCCTGTATTGCCCTAGTCGGAATATTCACTGCAAAGGAACTCACTGAGGAAAAACTAACCGAACTGCTTAATATCAAATCTGCATATTACGATGGCAAGCCAGAAGGGATTGTTTTGAAGAATTATAGTCGGCAGAATATCTACGGCAAGCAGATGTTTGGCAAGCTCGTTCGAGAGGACTTTAAGGAATTGAACCGAGCTGTGTTCGGAGGCAACAAGCAGGATACGACCGAAACCGTAAAGATTGCGCAGGCTTGCGCAACTCCGGCGCGCATCAACAAGAAAATAGATGAGCTTCTAATTCAGGGAGGACAAACCCTTTCTCGTGGGCTTATGAAGTTCCTTGTGATAGCGGTCATGCGCGATATTTTCAAGGAGGAGCCTGACCTCCTGCTTGGGCAGAAAGTTATGTATGTTGGGACGTTCAAGGCGATAGTTGCAAAGGAATGCCTAAATATACTTGACAAACGAATTTCGGAGGTGGCAATAAATGGTGCAAATTAGAAAAATAATAAAGCAACATGATTTTTTCAAGGAAACCAAAGACCTTGAAATTGTTTTGGGCTCAAACACAGGGAATGCAGAGTTGGAATATTGACTGTCAATCGGTTTGATAGAAAATGTAAACACGACACGCTGGGTTGCAAGAATAAACATCAAAGACTTAAAAGACCTGATATACGAATACGAGAGGGTGAAATTTATTGAGGAGTTATAATGCGCAAGAAGTCGATGGGGGCAAAACTATGAAAACAATGGTGTTCGCATCAATTAATGAAGATGGCTTAAACAAAGCAGAGTGGATGGCAAGCCTGCCAAAAGGTGCAAAGGTTGTAACAAGACGGAAGATTGAGCATGAGGATTTATGTGTTTGCGGGCAGACTTATCGGCAACATTTAGATGCAGAAAAGTTTATACCTCCTCAAACGAGTGAAGAAAAAAAATATATAAATTTAGTTGAACTTATCTTGGGGCATTCTTTCACCCCCGCCAAATACGCAATCGGAAAGAAAATCTGCATCCAGAAAAAGAGATGCGGTGGGGCGTTGTGCAGATGTGGGAAAGAATATTCTCAGCATCACCAGATAGACCGATATATGGCGGTAGCTTTGCTTGCAGCTCCACCAAATACAGTTTATTCTGATAAAGTCAAAGAGCAAATCAAGGAAACAAAAACCTGCATTTCCTCAAGCGAATTAATCTTGAAAGGCGTGGGAGCATCTACAAACACTTTCAAGCCCGTCCTCTACGAAATCACAAGCGGGATGTGGCATAAAGATTGGTTCAATACTCGTCGGATGCCTTACTATGCAAATATGCACCAAACAAAAAAAATGCTTGAACAAGAAGCAAAATTAGAAGGCTTTGACACTTATGATGAACTCGTAGAAGCATTTAAACTAAACGAAAAAACTTGGGGCCCGCTTAAGGACAGTTGGAGAATTAGGATGGAGAGGATACAATGATGAGTTTACCTACATTTTTACCGGGGATAATTGCCGTATTGCACAGAACAGAAAAGGTTGAAGTTGTTGTGATACCTACACCACGAAGAATTTTAGATTTAGAAGAAAGAATCCTATTGCAAATAAAATTAACAAACGGTATCCATACAAGTTGCACAAAAGATGAAGCAGAACAGGCATTAAGTTTGAAATTTGAGATAGTGAAATGTAATATCTGTAATAAAAAATTGAAACATGTTGTGTGCCAAATAGAAGTGACTGTTATTGACTGCACATCAACTGTCCCGTTCGCAAAGATTGAAAGGCGAATATGTGCCTGCCGCGCTTGCACATACAATTTGAATTTTAGAACATACAAAAATGGGTGAAATGAATGGAAAAAAATATAGAAATCATAAAACTAGCAACTTGGGAAAACAGAATAGACTATAATGCAACAATAGCTTTAGCAGAAAACAACACTCTGCTAAGCATTGTAGAGCTTAATCAAGTTGTCGCAGACAAGTCTTTACGTGAAAAATATAAAGACTGCCTACCCGCCCGTTCTGGCACAAGAATAAAATACAAAGCACATGCGCAAGAAGCAATAATCAAGCATCCTGACCAAGAAGAAAAAACAATTTATTTCCCTTTAGAAGATGGCTGGTATGAAGTAGGAGAAGACGGAATCCCAAATGGGAAGCCATCCAGCGAATCTAATCCAAAGGCATTGTATTTATCCAGATGGCAGGATAGAGATTATGTAGGGCTTGTCGCCCGCGGCTACGGCGGCTTCCTCGTCACCCGCGTTGTCGATTGCGGCTACTGCGCCGTGTGCCGTTTCGGGGTGCTCGGAGTACGGCAAAAGAAAGGTCGAGTATTTATGATCTGTTCAAAATGTTGGGAATCGGAACCACAGTGTGTGGATTGTGGGGAATCTATTTTCTCTTCTTATTCGCAAAAAGAAAGACAGAATTTTACTCCTGGGGGCCATCTAGAAATTGATGGAGGTATTTGTATAGACAACAAACATATATGCCCAAAATGCTTGGAATTGGGCGGTTATGTAAGAAGAAAGGTGGAACAATGAAATGCCCAAATTGCAATAGTTATCTCGTGGGAGCCACGAGAATACCCCCAAAGACAGATATCGCGCTTGTGCAGGCCTGCATTGCAGGAAAAGAAACTTTAATGCAGCGCGGGTGGATGTGTTCGAATTTTAATTGCGAGTATCAGTTTTGGGGGGAGGCTCCTTCTCCGATTGAAGAAGAACCCAGAAAGAGGGTGTCGATTCCTGCGCGCGAAAGATGGCGCCCGCGCAAGCATCTTAAATGTCTTTCCCTATCTTAATTGTACCATCAATCAACCGGTTGAAAGGTGGTCATGTGAAAAATGCAGTCATTATCTCGTTTGTGCTATGTCTTTGCTTACTTTTTGGGTGCCTAGGAATAGGCGCGCCTCCTGTACCATCCACCGGAGCAATAAATTCTCGCGCGATTTCCACAGCGTTTGAAATCCCAGGTAATGGATTAATTTCACAACCTTCAAGCGCAGATACGATTTCTCTTTATGGTTCAGACGCAGATTTTAAGACAAATGTCACTATCGCGTGCACAAATTCGTCTGGTTCGTATCTGAGAGAAACTTTATATCTCAACCGGTCAAATTACGTTTACAATTTGAGCGCAATGCCGGAGCTTTCTAACCAGACTCTTTACTTTGCAGCGAGCGGATTCTCGTCTAACGGATACAATATGTATGCAAATACTACAGACGTGAATACAACAGCGACAAATACGACTGCAGTCGCAAATGCTAATTCTTCACAGATTTATTATCTTGAAAACAAAGTCATGCCATCTAATTACAACTTCACTTATGGAGTCTCTTTTATTGGAAATGGATCCAACACATCAACCGCATCTCCGAATATGACGAATGCGAATACATCAGTGAATCTTACCCTTAATCCGCATTGGATAAATAGCTCGCAATTCAATGCAACTTTGACGGTAGAATACGAGAGCGATGCGTCTGTTCTGACAAATCTTACGGTAGGAAAATATATTGTGAATCTCACAAATTCCAGCCCGGACACCTTTACTTTTGATCAGACGAATCTAACGACAATCACTTCTATACTATTCAATTCAAGCGCAAATGGAACGAATATAACACGAGTCAATTTGACATACACGTTTGCTCCGCAAATCACTATGACGATTGGGAGCTATTCGACAATTCTTTCAAACACGAGCCCGCAGGTAATCAGCATTTCACAAAGTAATCTCAACTCAACAACATATGCGATTTTCTCATCCGACGCGACGAATAGGAATATCACAAATACTTCGATAAGATATATGGTCAGGTACAATCCATGCGCGAATTTCACAAATCTCGTGAATGTGACGATGGTAAGTGGAAATCTTACGATGCCGCTGACTCTTTCAAATTCGAGCAATTACAACAGCACATATAGAAATGGAACCGCTTATGTGCAAATCCTTGCAGACCAAACTCTTTCGACGATAAACACAACTGGAAACACTAGTTGGGCCGAACTTTGGTACTTGAACGGATCAACTCTCTACAAAGTAAACGGCAGTGGCTTGTATTCGTATGCAAACGCGCATTTAGAGTTTATTACTACGGCGGTAAATCTTACGTCGTGCATGAATGCAACAATCAATACCACCTCGGAAAATACTTTCCAAGCGCTTAATTACAGTATTAGCGGAGGAAGATTAATTCCTCCTCAAGCGAACAGCACGATGGTTTGCACGACTCTAAGGAGAATAACAACTGATCGCGCATCGAACGCAATCGTCGCCCGACAAAATAATAAAAGCGGGAAATTCCTTTCCACGGTCCCGTACGGAGAGACAGACGTCTTCAATGGGATGCAGACAAACGGAAAAAGCCAAATTATACCGAACGTGACTTGGAATACGAGCGCGGTTGATGTAAGATTTACCTCGGCAAGAACACTTTACGTTGTGAATTCAAACATTTCGAACGTAAACTTCTCGGCATATTATCAGGTTAGCCCTGACGGAGTTTCTTGGGTAAACGGCAGCACAGTGATCGCGAATCTCACAAATGATTCTCTTGCATATGCACTAAACGAGACAACAAACTTCATAAGGCTCGTTTTGTACGACGGAACACCAAACAAACCAGATACCCCGTATTTTGTTATTGACGCCAATTAGGCGTTCTAATTTTTTATTTTCTTCTTCGGATTAGGCAAAGCCTTATATACCTTTATCACTATACTTAGTGATACATAACGAAATCTAAGGAGTAGTGATAATATGGTCGCCGCTGGGGATATAATAACATTGGGCTTTGAGGGAAAGGGGCTTGTCCTGGACAATACCTGCATAAGAGTTCGCCTTGGCGCGGAACTTTTGGATTATCTGAATACCACCTCGGAAAAACTTATAAGTGGAGAAGATGTTTTGGTCCTCAAATGTGACGAAGGAAAGCACGGAAGTTACATCGGAATCGGGAAGAAATCTAAAAAGTAAAGGTGAATTTTGTGGATGCCGATTCTTTTTATCTGCAGAATCCCAGAGCTCTCTTGGTTAGAAAATGCTTTATGGTCGAGCTTTGTTACCTTAGAAATCCGGAAACAACCCAACACACAAAAAAAGAAATAGTCGCCGCGAACATAAAAGAATATTTTTATTGGATTTATCGTCAGAAAAATATTCCTTCTACTCTAAATCCACAGCAATTAAAGCTAAGATATGCGAAAGAATTGCAAGGAAAACTGCGTTTTGAAAGAAGAAGAATCCCTAGTGGAACGAATGAGGTATGGAAAGACTTTTGCAATGTAGAGGGGGTAAAAAAATATGTCAGTGTCCTCTGAGTATATTCTCAATATCGTCACTCCTGCTCTTAGATTTGCTGCTCAGAAAAATCAACTGTTATCAGCACTTCAAATTTCAGAAATGCAGGAGACAATCCAGACTTTTGTAGATGAGAAAAAATGGGGACGGCTTATTCCTTATCTTAAAAATGCGCAAGAAACTCATTCGGTAGATTTGTCGCGCGCAATAAAATATTGCTACATCATGGGAATAAAACTCAATACAGGTCAGCAAGACCGGCTTATTCAACCGGACATGGATGTTTACAAAGCTCTGATGGAGAGACTGCAAGACAATCGCAAGCAATTAATTTATATTGAAGATATGAAAATAGACTATGATGAAGCAAAAGAAATAATCCGCGCGGCGATTAGAGAAAGATTCGAAGAATCTCAAGAAGAAATCATTGAAAATCGCTATTGCTTTCCATTTTTAATCTCTCGAAATTTTGAAACAACCGGGGAAATATTACTGCGCAACAGTGATAAAAAACAGTCTGTTGTTCTTGTATCCTTAGACTACGCGATGGATGGGCATGGGAGGCCAAATCTTTATATTCGGCTTTTTGGAGAAAAAAACACCCGCAAAAATATGATCGATTACTCGGAAGATTTCTATATGTTTAGCTTCGTCGGAGACAACAAACAAACATATATGGTGCTCTCTCGTGATATTCTCCCGGAGGGGCACTGCACTCTTGGAGGGATGCTCGTGAAATTACCCGATGAAATTAGAGTAGGCACGACTGCAACAACTCTTACGAATCTTTCTGTAATATTTTCCACAGATGCGGTATCGGACCTAAAGAAAATAGATGAAAAAGAATTCAAGGAAATCACGCGCGAGTGGGAGCACGAGAAACTCGCGTCTATGGTTTTTGGAAAGGGCAGGCACCCACAATTCTTTGAAAAACTTGTGCTCGCTTGGTTGTTTTCTGGCAAATTTTCGGATTACCCCCTTCATCTGTTTTGGATAGGACCGACCGGTTCCGCGAAAACGCAATCTCTGACTTCAATCGTAGAATACGCAATGGGAGAAAATAGATGGGACGGCACATCGGCAACAACTCTTTCGCTTATGCCTTCGTACGGGCAAGCAAATGTTGAACCGGGGTATCTAATCCGGCAAAGGAATGTCGGCGCGGGTGATGAATTTTTCTCCGGATTTCTTAGAAGTTCGAAAAAACATAACCGATTGGGAGAAGATACTGCGCTAATGACTTCTATTCTCGAGCACAAGAAAGTATCTCTTGGCTCTGGGAAACATTCTGTAGTTTATGCGCAAGCTCGCGCGAAATTTATGTTCTGTACGAACCCAGAAGGTTCCAGACTCGCAACTCTTTCAGATTGCGCGCGTGAGCTTCCCAGACAGTTCATGAGCAGGTTTCTTTGGTATGTGCAGACTAAATCTCATTTAGAATTTATCGCGAAAAATAAGGCGGCTATAGGACGTTTGAGCGCAAATGAAGTTTACCCAGTTCCCTCAAACGATTTCAAAAAAGTTTACGAGTATCTTAATTCTTTTACAGTTGATATTCCGGAAGATGTTGAACAGGGTATATTTAACAAATACAAAGATATTCTTCCGGACGACCTCTTACAAGAGGTATATGCCGGAAGAAGCCATCATCATATACTATGTCTGATTGATGGTATATCCAAATACAACAGTATAGTGGAACACCGCCCAGAAGTGCGTTGTATGCGCAAAGACATTGACGACGCCGACACAATATTCGGGCTCATTATTTCGACTTGGAACGAAAATGTTGAAATACTAAAACTTAGCGAGGAACAACGTGTGCAATATATGCCGGCAACCGCGCAGCTTATTTTAGAAAAAATATGCAATGAACCCGGGCTTAATGCGTACGAAATAGGGAAGAAAATTCATATCAGTTCAGTGGAATATTGGCTTGAGTACCTTATTAAATATGGGTTGCTCAAGTTTGTTGAAGTACAGAATGGGGCTCTAACCCCAATCAAAAGATATTACGCATGGAATGTGTTTCTGGAATTGGAGAGCTTCTGCCCTCCAAAAGAACCTCCTACGTCATAGAAACGATATGTTTAAATATACCAAGTATGTAATACCATACGGTGATTATAATGAACGAAGTTGTCATTGAAGCAGAAAAGAGTCCTCCTCCGAAACAAACGACATTTACAACTCATCAGATGGTTGTCAAAAAATTGAAAGAATATTGCGAAAACCCCGATTCTTTTGCGGATTCTGGCCCGCAATGTCTTTTTCATATTGCAAAAGCAACCGGAATCGGATATCAAACGCTCGCGAAAAATATTCATCTGCTGCACCAGAGCAGATTCAATCCGGAAGTGCCGGAAGATAGAAAATTTAGTGCAAAAGTAAAAGTTTGGGAGCATGTAAATGGAGTTTGGGTATGGTGCGGGCAGAAATAATGTTCACAACGCCATAAATCTATAAGATACAGGCAACGTGAAGGTGAATAGATATGGGAAACGGAAATGAAGGAAACATACAAGCAAATGAAAACCTGAAAAATGGACCGATAGAGATTACCGATGCGGAGGCAAGCAAATATACTACAGAGGAAAAGAAGCTTGACATAAAAGCTCTTGTTCCCGCAGTTGTAAAATCTATAAAGACTTTTGACTACAGTGCTGGCTCGAAACCAGAGCGAGACACCAAAGGAAAGGAATATCATCGGATGGGATTGCAGATAGCATTAACTCTCAGTACTCCTATTGAGGGAATAAGTGAAGTTACGTCCACATTTGGATTTAGACTGTACGTCGAAAATTCCACCTCGAGAATTTTCTGGGGAACCGAAAAAAGTGGATGCAGAAAACTTGTGGATGTTGTAAAGGACTCGTTCGGTCTTCCAGTAAATCCATCGATAGATGAGATAAAAAAAGCTATGCTTGGGAAAACCGTTATGGTAAAGAGCGAACCTGTTTTCAATCCAGAAACAAAAATGACACAGCCGAAGATATTTATCAAACAATTCAAGATGTGATTGTATGGATACACACGAAGAAGTCCTTTCCATTCCTGAAAAAATACAGGAATGGGGGCGAAAGCATTTCACCGAAGCACTGTTGATTCCCGAGATTGAACGAAAAATGAGTATGCGCGTGATGCAAGCCGGGCAGCAGTCAATGAACGGGAAGAATGATTTTGAAAGAAAAATCCAGCAGCAGTCTATTTTGGACCGCGATCCGGAATACCAAACTCTTCTTGGGCAACTAAAAATTGCAAAAGAAAGTAAGGATGCTGCAGCCCTCGAAGTTGATTACTGGATCAATAAGATGCGGGCGTGGGATATTTATTCCCGTCTAGTGCAGGTGAAATAGTGGTCAATACCCATAAAAAAGGTCAGAGCAAAGAATTGCTCTGTCAAAAGGAACTGGAAGCCAACGGATGGAACGTTGTCTTCCGTTCCTATACAATAAAGATGGGCCCGATATTTAAGGGAATTGATTTCGCCGATCTTTTTGATGTAGTTGCCATAAAAGATTTTACTTGGAGATTCATCTCTGTCAAAAATGATGGAAAAATGAGGAAAGAAGGAAACGCGCATATTCTTGACATTAAAAATTTCAGAGAAAAACATATGGCTCCCGCGCATTCTTCTTGTGTCGGATTCTCTACAGAGTTATGGATTTGGTTTCCTCCTGGATGGAAAGGGAGAGGAAAAAACAAAAAATTTGAGCCAGCTCATTGGATAAAGACGACTATCTAAGCTTTTCTTCGCAGGATGGTTTTTCTTTATCAAAAGAAGTCCAGTTGCATCTTCTCTCTAAATTGTGTGTGCTAATAGAAAAGAATACGCACCTCTTTTTCTGATCCTCCGTAGCTAAGCAGGTTCCTCTAACAAATGCGACCGGCGGAATAATGATTGCTGGATGTTGCACCGTGCTCATTTGTTTCCCCCAAGAATGAACTGCCAGATAGCTCCTAAAAGTGCAACTACGGCAAATGCAAGCGCCCCCATAATCTTTATGTCCCACGCTTGTATTTGACCGCGCAAAGTAGAAATTGCCCCGTCTTTGCCATCCACAGAATCCATTCGGTTCCCAAGGGAAATTATTCGTTCATCGTGTCTTGCTTGTGTTTCAAGAGATTTGTCTAATTTTTCTTCTATTGTATTGAGTTTTTTTTCTATTCCATCGAATGACCGTTGCAACTCCCCAAGCGTTGTGCCCATCAATTTCACCGATTTTTTTTGCATACTTTTGCACCAACTATTGGCCATTTTGTTGTTTGCTGCGCGTGCAATAAAAGCATCCCGAACAGTCCGGTGATCAACGGACCTGCAAACGCCTGCAAATTATCCGGAAGTAATGCGGTTATTTCGTTCGATTCTGCAACGAAAAAACCTAGGGCGGAAATAACTCCCATCTTTACAAATACCCTGACTTTTTGATGCTCGTCAAACCACGCCGTGATACTTTCCAAAAAATTCATATTTTCACCCGTTTCAAATATTTCGTTATATGTTGCCACATCTGTAATTGTGCATTGAATATACCCATTATTATGAGTGAAAGTCCAATATATTGACGTGTTCAATCCAGCCGATTTTTTTCTGACAACTAGAGAATTGTTTGCTCCGGTCAGATATTTTATCATGTCTTCCGGGGAATACGCATCCTGAAAGTTTGCGCTCGTAATTACAGAAGTGATTGGAGTGACTATTGGATTTTTTATTGCAGATTCAAACTCTTGTCTATTCATAGTTTTTCAACCCCATTTTTCCAATTATCCCTAATTCTTTTATGCTTGTCTTTTGATTTATCTAGCTGTTTTATACTAGCCCCGGGAGCTTTGGACGAAATTGAGAGATTAAACATATCCGAATAACTGCTCTTTATCTGCCCGGAAAACTTCCAATTTTGAAGCCCGCCCTCGTCTATAAAATACGATTTTGAACCTTTGAGAATCGCCGGGGACGTTTGTTCGTAATCCAGAGTTGTTTCAAATATGCAGAAGCCTGCCTTATCCGAGCTTACTCCGGCTTCAACGCAGTTTTCCTCGGTAATTTCTATTATTGGAAAAGAATGATATCCAAAAGAGCAGTCTCCTACTGCGTTAAACGCTCGCGCGGAGAGATTGGAATTTGGAACTAATGCGCAGTATGCTCTAATTAGAGCCATAAACAGCAATACCCCGTCCTCACAATCTCCCTTTTTCCTATAATATGTCAGAACTGCCGGCGCCCAATTATCCCCGTAATCGCTGATATATTCAAGATTTTTCTTGAGTACAACAAAATTCCACATCGCCATCAAAGCTTTGTATTCGGATAGTTTATTCCATTGATTCGCAATCACAATATTCAGAGCAAACCCCCAAAGAGGATAAATGTCCTGCGGAGTTGTGATCTGAACTGAATTTAATTTTCCTTTTTCATCGAGATACTGCATCGTTGGTCTATACGCCGGTTTAGATTCATCTAAAAAGTCCGGCACGCGAGTTTCTGGTTCTTCGTAGAGAGAAAGTTTTGCGCGCAGACCTTCAATCTCTTTCTCGAGAGAAATTACTTCTTCCGAGAACAGAATCAATTTTGCGTCTTGCTCGGTGATTTTTGCATTCTGATCTGTAATTGTTTTTGTTTTTCCATCTTCGGTGTCTTGTAATTGGGCCAAAAGAACATTTGCCGCAGAGAGTTTATCCGAAACTATTTTCAGATCGGACGGGCATTTTAAATCTTTTCTGTAAAATCCAAATCTTCCTGCAAAATCTTCCAAAAATGCCATAATACTATCCTCTAAGCAAAGTTTATAACTTGCACTCTATTTCATTAATCTTTTTCTTCAAATCATCATTTTCTTTCTTTAGCTCTTTAACTGCCATTATTAAATATGGAACTATATGGTGATATTCTACAGCCCAACCTATCTCTTCTGGCTTTGAAGGTTTCCTCACAACCTGTGGAAGATAAGAATCCACTTCTTGCGCAATTAGACCGACGTGTTTTCCCGTAGGAGTTTCCTCGTCTTTCCATTCAAAATCTACCACACGCATTTTGTTTAGAACTTTGAAAACGTCCTCTTTACTCTCTTCAATATTTTTCTTCATTCTTTCGTCTGATGCAGATGTGTCAATAGATCTGTTTCCGATGTAATGAGTATAAGAAGAAGAACCGTTTGAAGAATCGTCGAATAAATCTCCAGTTGTTCCACCTCCGATGTAAATTCCCGATGTTGTTTGGATCCGGGATGTTGTGTAAACGAACCCGTTCAGATAAATTGTCCCGCTTCCTTTTGCAGTTATTGATACAGAAATGTTTGTGGAACTTCCTTGTGCGAGCAATTCCACATTATATGAACTTGCTGCGTACAACATCCCATACGCATAACTGGAACCAAAATACCCAGAGTACGCATAAACTGCGGTCCATCTGTAAGTAAGATCCCCGAGATTATATGTCGCATTATATTTCGGAGTTATGCTTGTGCTCGCTGTTATGTTCGAAGTGGACGAAGTTGGAGAGAATGCTTCAAAAACTGTGCCTCCGGTAGCTCGCATGTTAATGTAGCTTGTGCTAATATTATCTGCAAAGACATTGTACCAAGTTTTTGCAGATGAACCTAGATTAGCATTTGAGTCCGTATTTGGGCAGACATCTTGATTAATCGTCGGATAAATAAATCCACTTCCTTGCGTCCATAAAGAGCTTCCGGCTCCCCCGAAATCTACCCATGAAGTGCCGTTGTAATATTTCATTGCGTTTGAAGATGTGTCGTAATATATCCCCCCTGTTCTTCCAGTTGGAGCAGTAGAAGAATTATATGGAGCAAAAACATTGTTCTCGTCAATTACCACGGAATAGCACCAAAACGGAGTTGTTTGAACGGTTGGGCCATTTTCGGAATACGGTTCAATCCATAAATTATTTGTCAAAACATACCCATTCCCACCAGAATTTGTGAAATCTGCTCCAATTCCCATGAACTTCGCGGATGGAGCTCCACATAATTCTCTAAACATAGACGCCGGAGTATCTCTCGTGACATAGGTATCATTTGATTGCGCACTTCCTCCATTCTGTTTCAGAACAAGATCGATCATCTTCTGCAAGTCAGATCTGGGGGGATTCCCAATCCAGAATTTTATATAAAATTCTCCAGTACTTGTATTTGTGTAAAATTCTTTTTGAGAAAGATAATCGCTATAAGCATTCAAGTTGAGAGTCCTATCAGTAATCTCTAAATAATCCCCCATGACAAAATTATTGAAGTCCTTTGGCGTGTACGTCACAAAACTATTGTATAGGTCTCCAAACCGGTGATTCATCAATATTCTACTCGCCAATAATTCAGCAGTTTCGATATTTACAGCGTGCGTAAGCAAAACAGTATATGATCTCTTTCCATGTTTCTGTACAGAAGAACCAGTTTCTGGGGTTCCCCCGGAAGGATATTGTTGGACTCGCACTCCTTTCGGGTGGATGTTCGAAGAAAATAATTGCCTGACAACTATTCCGTTCGAACACTGCGTTGCCTTTGTTCCTAGTGCTCCTTGCCCGTTCCCGTCTCCTAATACAAGATTGAAAGTATGATCATCAGTTATAGCCGTGTATTGCACAATCTGAACCGTACCGGTATTGTTGTACAGCTGGAGATACCCAGCCGAAGAAAAACCGGCGGTAGAAGTCACATACAAAACAGTATCACTAGGATTTAATGTTGCAGTAGAAGTGGTTTGAATTGCCGGACTCCTACCATAAATTGGAGTTTGATATCCTAGGGAATTTGTAAAACTTGGAATGATTATGTATTTTCCGCTCGTCTGAAAAGATGAAGTTGATAATGTAAGACTTGTTGCAGTATTCCCTATTATTTTTGCGCACGCTGTATTTGAAATAGTTTGAGAGGTCACTAAAGAATACCCCACCCATCCGCCTGGAGTCCACGACTTAGTGGAATCGGTAAATGTTGTGCCAGAAAGAATTCCAGTTCCAACATCTCCGAGGTTAAAACCTGCGCTGTCTTTACTTCCGTATTGTATAACTTCCGAGCCGATGAGCAAATTTCCACTATTTGCGAATCCGGTTGTCGTATCAGCTCTAAGTTTATTCATGAAATAGATTGCCGCTCTTTCGGGTTGATACTTCGCTCCTCCAAGATTTGACAATTCGATGCAAGGATTTCCAGTTGCTTTTACTCCGGTGAGTGTATTTCCGGTGACTCCTGCATAATAAAAGAATCCGTGAGATTTTGAGATTGTGAATGCGGTTCCTCCTAAGAAATTCGGCGTACCGTCTGTGATTAGAATTAACCCGGGAGAATCTGGAACACCGTCGGTAGATTCTAAATAGATTGTGTTATCCGAATGCGAATCAAATACTTTAGTGAGACGAGTGTCCGAGACTGCGGTATATGCAACCTTAGTGCTTATATCCGTATAGAATGCGGAAACTCCGTTGGCCCCGGAAACTCTTACAGCATTCCATATATTTTCTCCATTGTAGGTACTGCCAGCGTATGCAGCATTTTTATTTGCTCCTGTTCCGAAATAACCGCGAGTAATCGCATAAGCTCCGCCCGCAGGAGTTCCGGAAAGAGTTAAGGCGTTTGAAGTATTTGACACGATCATAAAATCCATCGCAGAACTATCTCTCAATACAAACCCCACCCACTGGTTTGTTGTCCATGTTTTTGAAGTGTCTGTCAGAGTATTGGTTGATGTTGATGTGCTAACACCAGAATCCTGTACAGTTTTTCCTCTACTAGAGCGAAGAGTAAAATTCATTTTTCCATCTGCTCCAAACCAAAGATCGTGCTTTGTTTGAGAAGCAAGAGATTGCAACGCAGAAAGTCTATCATAAAAGAAAACTTCAAATTTAGGAACAAGCGCTCCATCCACTCCGTCTATTGTATTGTCGATTGTTCCCGGAGTCGTGATTGCAGTTGCCCCATCTAATCCATAACTGTTCAATGCAGAAACTATCTGCAGTATTGTATTATTTTCTCGTGAGAAATGAAATCTGTCTCCGAGATCACTTGAAGAAAGAGGAGTGCGCTGCAAATCTATCGACATATCCTGCGCTTCTATTTTCATGGATTTTTGCGTAATCTTTTCAAGATGGGTTACTCTTCCGTAGAATGCAAAATCAGCAGAACCTACCCCGGCAGAATCATAATAACGAAGACAAACTAAAGCTCCTTCTTGAATCGCGCTCCAATCATCTCCTTGTTCTATTCCTGTAAGAGTAGCGTAAAGAGTTGCGGGTTTGGTAATATTATCCTGGCATTTTATTTCAAGAATATTGTCGCTGAATTCTGCAGACAAAGTTCCATAGAATGCGAGAACATATCTATTTTTAGGCATAGAATCACGCTTCGGGATCTCCCCATATCAATTCAATCGACACTCCTAGTTTATCCACGTCCATAACAGTAGGACTTGATGCGCTATCTAATACAGTATGCTCGGTGCCCGCGTCGTCGTCAAATTCACAACTCGTTATTGACATTTTTTGATGATAGAAGTTTTTAGTGTAATCTGTTTTCGTAGGATCGCATATTCCTCTCCATTGGAGCGTGTGTGCTTTTCCATTCGTTGCCCCGGAATACGCGAGTTGCTCCAACATCCATTTTTTTTCTAAAGCGCGAGTTTTCTGCGTCAAAGTTAGATCGGTTCCAGTAGGTAGAGTTAATGCTCCAGTAGTTGTGTCAAATATTTTTATTGTGTCTGTTTCTATGTAGCAATGATCACTTACTATGCTATTCGTGGCAAATGATAATGTACCCGACTGAACGGTATTGTACACCCATCCGGTTATTTTGACTCCTATCGCCACCCTTCTAAGATTTATCATTGCCGTTGAAACTGCAGTAGTATTCTGAACGTCTGCGATTTGGATATTGATAACAGGATTTTTATATACCGGCTTGAAACGTGTTGGATGTATTTCCACAATATAATGATTTGAAGAACCTGCCGGTTTTCCTATTATCAAACAAGTTGCGTATGATACTCCATCGCCATGTTTTAAAAACGTCATAAAATTACCCTCCTGCAGTATTATATGTCACCGGCTGATTGGATTCTCTAGGATTGTAAATATTTGTAGTCGAATTGCTTGAAGAATTGCTCCCTCCCGAAAACATTTTCATTAGCATCCCGAGAGGAGTAAACTGATTTCCAGTTTCAAATGCTTTAGAGGTAGCAGAAATAAGATCAGAGCCACCTGTAGTTACTGCCGCAACTGGATCCGTAATAGCAAGATTTGCCATTTTTCCAATATAATCTGCATTAGAAATAACTACAGCACCAAGAGCCGCGATTGCAGCAACCAGAAGAACTAACGCGGCGACCGCTCCAAGAATAACGTCTATTGGAAGAGAAACTCCAAATGCCCCGACTAATCCAACTATGGCAAGAACCACCGAAACCAATGCCCCAAGAGCTATTAAAAGAACTGCAAATAGCAATAAACCCAACCCAATCAATTCCCGAATCGGAGCAGGAATAGCAAGAACAAATCTAAGCATTGCTAAAAATATCGGAAGTAATGCGAGCATTGCTGGAAGGAAAAGAAACAGAAGAATCGTGCTCATGATTTCAAATATTCCGACCGCATCTGCTGCTCCTTGCATGGCAGAGAGAATTGTGTTTGACACTGCCGCCATTAGAAACATCGCGCCCAACAAACCATACGCGCCTTTCATCTGTTTTTTCTGAGCTTTGTCCTTTACTTCCGCTAATTTTACCTGCTCTATCTTTTCCATAGCTTGCTTTTTATTTACAAATCTGCCTTGAGTATCTTTTATTCTTCCCCCGCTTGTTACTCCTCCAAAGCCCGCTTTTCTTGCGAGTCTGTCCATTTCTGCCTCGGCTGCCTGGCTCTTTACAGCATATTCTATTTCTACCAGAACACTTTGTTTTTGCCCAAACATAAATTTCATCTCGGAGGTTTGTTTGCCTTGATTACAAATTTTCTCATTTCATCAAATCTTGTGAATGGCATATTCATCATGTACTCGTAAGTCTGAATATGGAATTCTTTCCATACACAGAAAACATCGTCCATGAATTTTTCCAAATCATCTGTTCCGCCCGGAATCATACCGTTCCTTTCCCTAAATTGCTCGCGGGTGAGTTTTCCGTCTCCGCGAGCTTCATAAAATTTTCTTCCATTTTTGCTTCCATTGCATCTACTCTCTCTTTCGTTGTAAGTCCGGATGCAATCATAAATTGTTTATGAAACGAATAAAGATTCGTGCTTAGGAAATTATTTATTTTCTCTGCTTGTTCTTGAGGATATGCCTTCATGAGAATTTTGAGATAAAACATTGGAAGAAAATCCGGATCTGATTTTCGGGTACGCTTAAAATCTTCCGACATTTTTGCAAATTCCTTCGCATCTTCTACAGTGAAGGGAATCACATATGAATCTCCGTCGTAATCAAATTTTACCAATCCGTCATATCTGTCAAATTTACTCATCCGAATCACCAAATACTACCGGCTTTCTTTCTTCTTTTTTCCCCGGTTTTTTATCATCATCCGTTATTTCCAGATGAACGTGAGATAAAATCAAGTCATGGTTTTCCAAGACTTTTTCTACGCCAGAAAGTCTATTTGATATATCCAATAAAATTTCTTGTTGTTTGGCGATTTGAATTAAATCTTGCAAAGCGACCCATTGCTTTCCGTGCCATTTTGTTCTTGCAAAAACAAAGAACGCTTGCGCTATTTCAGGTGGGCACTCTTTAATTGTCAAGTCCATCCGTTGACGTGAGTAGAGCAATTCTTTCTCTCCAAGTTTTACTTCATCTGGACTCATAGATTCACCTAATATCCATTAAATTCTTCATAGTAATCTTGCGCAAGACATTTCGCAGTTACAGTGCATTTTCCATAATCTTCTGCTCCATTTTTGCGTTCAATTTTTGTCACCCAAGCATTATTCAGAAGAGCGTTGTCAAAGTTTGTGCCGTCCATTACTTGTAGCGCGACTAAACACTTCGCGCGGTGAGTTGCAGTCGTTGCCTTTTCTCCTCCCTGATACCTTGTATATCCAGAAGCTCCGGTGATCTCTGTTCCCATAAGTCTTTTTCCAAAACAACGAGATATATCAGAGAATACCATATCCATAGTTACTGTGTACATTGTCGGGCGTTTCTCGTTTGCCTTTTGTGTGTTTCCGAGAGTGTTGAGAGGTTCGATATCCATATCTCCTTCACTTATCTCAACGTTCTCTACAAGAGTTCTCGATTCCACCGAATTTGTAAATGTCTGCCCGGCGACTACTCCTTGAGTTGCTCCGGAAAGATTTTTTGTGGGATCTACAGTTGCGAGTGTATCTGCCACTTGCAAATATGCGTGTCTTGCGTACCATGTTGCTTCTGCCATATTTATCAACCTCGGGTTTTTTTCATAGATTGCTGTATCGCCTCAGCCACCTTTCTTTCGATATACCGAGGATATTCTGTTTCTGCCCAGAGAGCGGTTTTTTCCATAAATCTCTTGGCTGGTATTGCTTTCACCACTTTTTTCGACACCCACGAACCTCGCGGAGTCATAAAACGCATATGTTCTCCAGACTTTGATCTTCTCGAGCGCGGATAGCCTTCTTCCTGAATTTGGGTGTAATCAAACCCTCCTTTTCCTATAGCGCTTGCTTCTAACTGAACTGTTGCCCCATTTGCCTGCTTCTTTGCTTTAACATCAAACGTGATATGCTGCAAATTTCTGAAATTTGGCCATCCTTCACGAGTTTCTTCCAAGCGATCTCTGGCATATTGCGCCATTCTTGTTGCAAATGGCCCATTGTCAATATTACGAACCTTCTGGTGAAGTCGCCTGAAATTGCGGCGGGTTTCTTTTAGTCCATAAAGTTTGATTCTTACAGCCATTTAGCCACCATCAATAGAATTCACCAAGCTCACAAAGCGTATGGGAATGTTTGATTTGTAAGCCATTTTGCCATCTTTTAGGGGGTATTCCTCCCAATCACTATCAACAATCGCTTCCTCTAATCTAAATGTCCCAAATAGGCTTATGTTTGATCTAATGCACTTTCTAATCGCGGCAATCATCTCTCTTTGCGGTTTCGTTTGAAGTGCGTAGAGTTCGCATCCGTATTCTATCTCAAGAATCTTTTTCACGAAAGTTGCGAATTCTTCACTAATTCTTGGAATCGGAACAATAAGATAGGGATAGCCGGTGCCCGAGCTTATTTCCTCAGGTTTTTTGTCAAGCACATTGAGCTTACGAGTGAGAACCGATCCCCCGCCAAGAGTCGGATCTGAACGTAAAATATTCCAAAGAAGAGTCTGCCCTACGTCTGGAGCGTTGTCATATGTGAGAATAGGCAAAACATACGCAGTGGTGCCTATTGTGCTTTTCGTCGTTACTGTTGTCATAGAGCCACCCCTTATGAGGTCTTTGGTTCCGGCTTAGCTCGGACCCGCACTCTTATACTAGCTGCAGCCCCTTGTATTTTAGAGACTGAATTTTCCTGTCGATCATTTCCTGCATAGACGGATCATATCTAATTTTCTGAACCAATATTAGGTATGCCAACTCCTTTATGGAATCGGTAGGACTTTCTATTCCATATGTGTAAGAGATGGTGATGTTCTTATAACCCTTTGGGAAAGATGTCGCTTCTAGATCAGCATGTTGCCATGTATCAAGAACAATGAACCCGGAAGGATACATTATTACTTTCGACGGAGTTACAACTGTCGGAGTCGAAGTTCCGTTCGCAATAGAAAGCGCGGTTATTGCGGTTATGTCGGTATGGGGGAGTTGAAGAACATTTGAACCACTTCCATCATATGTTTCGTTTGAAACAGTCATTACCCCCTGCCATGTACGCCCGGTAATTTCGTCCACTCGCAATGTCGCCTGATTGATGTAATCTTGCAGAGTCGGATCATCAAATTCCGACACTGTGAATTTTCCCTGCCTGCGCGCTTCCTCAAGAGTGAGATAACCGATGGCGTCTCCTCCCTGAATTGGATTTGTATAATCGTCGTAAGTCCCGGTGTTCGGATCATAAAAACGAGTGCGATAATAATATGTACTCGAACCGCTCTGGTCAACGTAGTTTCCTGCTCCGGATGCGACCGATGCGATTTCGGTGAATACTCCGGATTCTCCGGTAGTAGAACGCTCTACTTTCTGAATAGTCCAAGGATCGGTTGATTCTGGTTTGTCCCATATAATTCTTACATATGCCATAACATCACCCTATTTTCGTCGATATATCCCGAGGATGCAATACAGATGCACTTATCTTCGGGCCACCTCTTTTAAGATGTTCTACTCCATGCACTCCTGCCGTCAAATTGGAGAATTTCGGTTGCTCTAGTAGAATCTTAGCATTCAAAGTAAATCCAGGAGTGCGTCTTCGAATTATCAGAGAATTAAATGTGAATGTTTGCGTCTTTATCATAAGTACACTCGCGTTGAAATACGCAAACCATGTACCCGACAAATGAATTGAGGAATTTAAATAAAATACGCTCGATAGTGTTCCGTATATTCTTGAATTTAACGTGAAAACTTTACTAGATGCAGATTTTATGTCTGCGTCTAGAGTAAACGTCTGTTTCAATACTGCGAAAATTCTCCCTTCAAAAGTAAACGTTGTTGCCGACGCATCTGTTTTAACTCTTGAATTAAATGAGAATGTACTCAAGCTTGTTTTATTTATTCTAGATTTGAGAGTGAACGTTGATTTGATATGTTTTAGAATTCTTCCGTTGAGCGTCATATTCTTCTGTTTCGCAGCCGAGATCACTGCGCGGACATCGGTCACATAGTATTGCACTGCTTTGATGTCAGAGCTTAGTGTAAATGTCGGTTTTACTGCATGTAATTTTATCCTCGCATTTTTGGTGAATGTTTTTGATGTAGTCGCATAGATATTTGCATTGAAAGTAAAGACAAGATACATGTTCGGGGTAAGAATGTTTGAATTAAATGTAAACTCCGAAAACATGTCTGTCCTTTCTAATCTGCAGTTGAAAGTGAATAATTCCGAATCTGCGTGTATCTTAATTCTTGAATTAGCAGTGAAAGTTTTCGTGAGATGCTTCTTTATTCTGGATTTGAAGGTGAAGGTTTTCGTGCTGGATTTATTTATCCTTGCCTTAAAAGTAAACGTTTTTGTTTTTGCTTTTTTAAGGCGAGAATCAAAAGTAAATGTTTTCTGAATAGATAATATATAAATTCTGGATTTGAAGGTAAAGGTGCGAGTATAGCCAGTTATTTTTATTCTAGCTTTTGCAGTAAATGTAGTAGATTTTAATTTCTTAATTCTGGAATCGAAAGTAAATGTAGCCTGTTTTGCATCTTTCTTTACTCGTGAATTTAGAGTGTAAGTTGCAGAGCTCAATTTTTTTATTCTTGATTTGAATGTAAACGTTATTGTTTTTGCATCAGTTTTTATTCTTGAATTGAAAGTAAGAACTTCTTCTTTAGCCGCAATTTTTATCCTAGAGTTTGCCGTAAAG
>Ga0265297_10002078_pt1 | contig 42790 bp, 37 predicted proteins | sample Munlanlwell13791_FD_192502 | JGI IMG/M metagenome (GOLD analysis project Ga0265297, IMG submission 192502) | Leachate microbial communities from a municipal landfill in Southern Ontario, Canada - Leachate well 137-91 | ecosystem: Engineered > Solid waste > Landfill > Unclassified | place... | reverse complement strand
CTGACATTAAAACTACCGGATTGGGGGATGGCGACGTCATTCCCCTGGAGCGTCAACGTCCGGCCCAGGTTTACCTCTCCATATCCCGTACCGGAATATATTTTGACCACCCCATTCTCCGCCAGAGAAATATATATGTATGTGCCGTCAAAAACTATCCCGGTCGGCGTATTCGGCAGGGCAAAATCCATCCGGTCAGACGGCAAGCTGATATTGAGTCGGGTCAGCGATTGGTCTGTCGTATTGGCGGTCCAGAGATACGTGCCGTCAAATACCGCATAAGACGCGCCGTCCCCCACGCCATACTCACCGTATAGTGATAATTCGCTGAAGCATCCTCCGGTCGGGTCACAATCACCGTCATTCTGGGGATTCGTCACCGCCGGGACTAGCGGTACTGAGCAGGTGTTGGAGGGAAGTGAAAAAAACTTGGTAACGGTCTGACGGGCGGAATTCAGCACCCAAAAATTGGCATTATCAAATACGATTTCAGTTGAATCCCCGGTCACAATCCCGACGTACCCGAGCGCGTGGCCAGTGGAAGGGTTTATGGCGTACAGCGTACTTTCAGCCGGCGACATGACCCAGACCCGGTTCCCATCGTACATTACCTTTGTCAGCGAATCTGCCGCGCCGGTCAGGTGGACGGACGAAACAACCGCGCAGCCGGAACTGACCTTCAGGATATCGCCCTGACCGCTGGCTACCACCCAATAATACTGCCCGTCAAAAACGATGCTCTGCGGATGGCTGTCAGCCGCCAGAGGAACAGTACACAAGGTCGTCCCGTCAGTTGGGTTGATTTTCAGCACCTGGCCAGTGCCGCTGACCGTGACCCAGACGTTATTGGCGTCAAAAAAAACATCTGATGGATCCGAACCGATAGACATCTGCCATATTTTGAAACCGTCAGACGCCCTGACCTTCCAGAGGTAGCTGCCGTCAAACATCCAGAGGTACGTACCGTCAAATGTCTTTACGGATACGTTCTTCAAAGAATAATCAAAAACAGACTGGATGGTGCCTGACGTCGCATTTATACGGGCGATGGAGTTTGAACTGTCATGAGAAATTGCCCATACGGCATTTGCGGAGCTGTCATAGAGGATGTCATATTCCGTCCGGCCGATTGTCGTCGGGATATGGCTGACGGGCACGGTACCGGGATTAGCGATTGCTGCAGCGGCATTAAATTTGTCGACGTAGCCGGTATTGGATTGGTAATTAGTCCCGACCCAGACTCGTGTTCCGTCATAGGCGATAGCCCATGGCCCAAGCGCGCCAGCATACCCGGTAGTTGTCACCACCCTTCCGGACAGGGCATTGCTGGTCCGGTTAATGGAGTAGGCGCCGTCATTGGTAGTCCCGGCCTCATCAGAAGCTACCCAGATCACGTTGTCAGCCGCGTCATAAGCTAAATCAGTCGGACCAGGAACGGTTATGGCGGTGTATTCTCCGGTGCTCAAGCGGTTGTCGGCGTTCGGGTCCGGGGCCCCGGCGTTTATCTTATACACGCTGTTGTTATCTTTGAAGGCAATCCAGACGCTGGTACCATCATAAACGACTGAACTCGGATTTTGACGTACATGGTCAAATTCGATCTGGAGATTGGGCGCCCAGGTGTTCGGGTCATTCGTAAATGTGCTGATATCGAAACGGAGCAGCCGGTCATGATACGCATAGCCGAAACAATTCGTTGTGCCGGGCTGGACTGCCCATAACGTATTCCCGCCGCCGCGGGCAATATACCCCATGGGGCATGTCCCGTTGCCGTTGGGGATGCCGTCGCCGTATGGGTCCGGCGGATTCAAATTTAGGATGGTCCGGCTTTCTGCGACATTGGTACTGACGTTAATCCGCCCGATCCCGCCCGGATAATTGCCTCGTGCCTGCCATATATACGTGCCGTCATATATCAAGTCGCTGGTAAAATCTAAAGCGTATTCCTGGACGACTTTCCCGCTGGCTTTGTCGACTTTCAGTACTTCATCGCCATACCACGTGCCATTCACCAGGGTGCCTTTTTGACCGATATACAGGAAATTCCCGTCTGTTGCAGCCCGGCTGGGATAATAGTTCCTGAAATATTTGTCTACTACCTGGCCGGCCGTCCGCGGGATAAGAGATAGCTGCAGCTGGGTGCTGACAAATTTCGCGCCGCTGATGTCCCGGCTCCCCTCCAGCCGTCCGGAAAAATACCCAGCCCATACTCCATAAGGATTGGTATTGCTGGCATACACCCCGTATCCGGAACCACTGGAACCATATGCTGAACTAAGCACCCCGGGCGTAATTTGGGACCCAAGTGAACGAGGTATGCCACCGACACTCGCAGTAATTACCACCGCGCGTACATAAAACAGGCTGTTTGAGCCGTTGACAACAGCAGATTGCCACGCGGGGGTCGGTGGGAACGTGGCCCATAACGTCACTTTGTTTTGTTCAGGGTCAGTATTACGGAAATTATACGAACCTGAAGACGGGGTAAAACTTGTCCATGTCGTACAGGCGCCACCTGCATTTACTGCTGAACAATACTGCCACGTAATGGAATACGAACCGCTGGTATTATAATTCTTAACATTAAAAACGATGGAATTAAACGGATTTTCGCGGCCAAAATATAGCGCGTCATTAATATTATACAGAAAACCATAACTCGAATTATTATAAAAAATGTCATTTTGCGCCGGGCTGGCCGCTGCAGCGGTTAGATCGTAATAGACAGAACCGCCATAAATCCAAACTTGGTCAAAATACTCCTGCCCGCTCGCGGACTGGGCCAGGACACCGCTCGCACCCAAGCTCCTCGCCGTAACGCCAGTGCCGGTACTGCTCTGTGATGTCCCCTGGATGCCGGGCCCCCCGCTCCCGGTACCGACTCCGGTAAACATATTGGCTCCATATAAGGCTTCAGCACTGCCGCTGTTAGCGTACAAACCGTGGGCATTGGCGCTGGTAATGCTCCAGGTACCGCCGCTGACCTCCAGCGAGCTGCCGTTCACGCCTAAGCATGGCCCGACACAGATTTTATTGTTTACCGAATCGACGAATAACGTATCCGATGTTTTACTGACCTTCAAGTTTTGGTCAATAATTGCACTGGTTGAGGCCGCTCCCTCACCCAATACTTCCAGCTGATAGTTAAACGGGCTAGTGACGTCTGACGAACCGAGCCTTAAACTTCCTTGTTTAGCCTGCGTTGATCCGTCAATCAACAGGTAATCGGGGGTATTGTTGTCCGGCGGCGCGTTTGTTGGGTTTGATACCACTGCTTCTACGCGCCAGCTGATAATAACACCGGTTAAAACCAGGAAAACACAAAAAAATAGGCCAAAAAAAGCCCATTTCGTGGTATTATTATTGTTTTTGGTGATGTATTTCACGCCCCTCAACATCACATTAATGATGTAAATTTTTATTTTAGTTCAAAAAAATATTGTTTTCCACCCAATTTGACAAATGCATCAATTACTGTAATAATCAAGGTGAAAAATAAATTTTTGTACTCTCATTTTAACACATTTTTACCCAAAATGTCAAGCAACTCTACGGGGCCAAGTTTACCGGTTAGCCCTAAACAAAAAACAATGATCATCGGAGTCAGCCTGCTATGCGGAGCGATAATTATTGTTGCGGTGGTAAGTTATTTTTATGGTAAACAGGAGGGGTCAAAGAATCTTTCCGCCGTCCCGTTAGTATCCGTCACCTCTTCACCGTACCAGCGGGTTCTCGGCGCTCAGACGTCCAGCTGGGAAGGTAAAATCATTTCAGTCGATACAACAAAAATCGTTTTCTCGCCCACCAGCGGCAGACTGAAAGGGAAAAAACTGACCAGCGTTATTACTGATGGCACGCAACTCATGCGCTGGGACCTCAGTCAGGCCCAGGACAACGGCCAACCGAGCGGCAACCGGACTCCCATCACCATAAACGAATTCAAGCCGGGCGCTACGGTCTATGTCCAGGCGGCAGTCAATGACGAAAATCAAACGGAATTCAACGCCATCGCCGTCAGCCTGCTGATCAAACCTACTACTAATTAATTTTCATAATCATTAACCGATAAAACGTATGTCTTCGATTGTTTGGATCATCATTATCGCATTAGCGGCCATCGTCTTCTGGTTTATTGCCGTCTACAACGGCCTGATCCGCCTGCGCAACCAGACGAAGGAAGCCTGGGCCGACATCGATGTCCAGCTCAAACGCCGGTACGACCTCATCCCTAACCTGGTGGAAACGGTCAAAGGCTATGCTACGCATGAGCGCGAACTCTTTGAAAAGGTAACCCAAGCCCGATCAGTAGCGATGGGCGCTACCGGTGCGGCAGAGAAAGGCCAGGCGGAAAACGCCCTGGCTGGTACTTTAAAGAGTTTATTCGCCGTGGCCGAGGCCTATCCGGACCTGAAAGCCAATCAGAACTTCCTGAAACTGCAGGATGAATTGTCCGACACGGAAAACAAGATCCAGGCCGCCCGCCGGTTCTACAACGGCAATGTCCGCGACTTCAACACGAAAATCCAGGTATTCCCCAACAACATGGTGGCTGGCATGCTCGGATTTAAAGAATTCGAATTCTTCGAACTTGGTGAAGCTGATGCAGCAGCCAAAGAGCCGGTAAAAGTACAGTTTTAACTCAAAATCTGAAAAACCGCGCGGCCTTAATCAGGACGCGCGGTTTCACATATGCCAACAATCTACACGCATATCAACGCCAATAAGAGACGCTCCTGGATATTGATACTATTGAGTTTGGTAATACTGATTGCCATCGGGTATTTCCTGGACCAATACTACAGCGAAGGCGGATCCTTTTTTATGGTCATCGCCGCACTGTACGCCACTATAAGCGCCCTCATCGGTTACTACACCGGGGATAAAATTGCCCTGCGCATGTCAGGTGCAATGCCTATCACTAAGGAATCTAATCCATACGTCGTACGGATGGTCGAGAATTTAGCGATCACCGCCGGTTTGCCAATGCCAAAGGTATATATCATCCCCGATCCCGACATCAACGCCTTTGCCACCGGCCGTGACCCGGCGCACGCTTCTATTGCGGTTACCGAGGGCGCGGTCCAAAAACTCGAAAATGAGGAGCTTGAAGCGGTGATAGCGCACGAGCTGTCTCATATCGGCAACTATGATGTCAGATACATGACCTTAATAATTGTCATCGTCGGCACGATCGTAATTCTTTCGGATTTATTCTGGCGTTTTGGCCGGATTAGGGGCGGTAAAAATAACCCCCTATTAGCAATCGGTTTAGCCCTTTTAATTTTAGGCGCGATATTTGCTCCGCTGATCAAATTCGCCGTATCCAGAAGACGGGAGTATTTAGCTGATGCTTCTGGGGCATTACTGACCCGCTATCCCGAGGGTTTAGCAAAAGCACTGGAAAAAATCCGTGACCATGGCAGTATAATCGAACGGGCCAATAAATCAACCGCGCATCTCTACATCGCCAATCCTCTGAGTAAAGGGGTTTTCAGTCTTTTTTCCACCCATCCGCCAATTGATGACCGGATTGCCCGGTTGCGGCAGATGGGCGGCATAGCACACTAAACCATATGGACGATAAAAAAACGGTAGCCACGGAAGTGAAAACAACCGTCGGCACCTCGACAAAAATTACGCTTGGGATAACTCTCGCTGCTGGCGTGGTTACCGCCGCCGTCATTATTCTGGCTCTGACGAATATTAAATAATTACACAAGACCAATCAGAATGGAATTGGGGGAAGTTTTGGTTTGACAAAAATAACAATTTATGATACAATAAAAGTGTTATATTAACAAAAATAAAAAAATATGGACATCAAAAGCCTACAGGAATGGCTTCGCCAGAACCGGCAAGCCGGCCTTTCTGACGCACAAATAGGCGAACAACTGCGCAGCACCGGCTGGACTGACCAGCAGATCACTGAGCTTTTTTCCGGAGACATGTTCAGGCAGGGGCAATTGGAGGCGGTCGGGGCTTCAAAAAAGAATGATTTTGACACGATGGCCGGCTTCAGTGCCAGCCAGACCGGAACCGGCGGCTCACTGCCGGGTGTTTTTGAACTCATGGGACAGGCTTGGGACTTGTTCAAATCGCGTATCGGTAATTTAATCATCATCAGCGCTATTTCCCTGATTCTCGGAGCGGTTGTCGGGGGGGCAATTTTTGTTATCGGTGGACTCGGGGCCGGCTATGCCCTGTTCAGCCTCAATGGTATCAACGGCACGACGCAATACATTACCTTGATCGGCAGTTTTGTCTTATACCTACTGATCATCAGTTTAATTTATTCATGGATCCAAGCCTCAATCATCATTGCCATTACGAATACGGATTCCGGCGTCGGCTACATACTGTCTCGGGCGTTCAGACTGACCCTGCCCTATTGGTGGCTGACGATCCTAATGGGATTCCTGACTGCTGGAGCATCCATGCTTTTTGCGGTCCCGGGCATCGTTTTCTCCATCTGGTTCAGTTTCGGAATTTTTGTTCTCATTGCTGAGGATACCCGCGGCTTCCAGGCTCTATTAAAGAGCAAGGAATACGTCCGTGGTTACTGGTGGGCGGTACTCGGCCGTAATCTCGGCATGGCGGTATTAGTGACCATACCTATTTCCCTGATCTCAGCCGGGTTGGCATATACAAAAATAGCCGCCCTCGGCATGATTTTTAACGGTATAGTCTTTGTATTTTTCCTCCCGTACGCTATCAGTTTCAGCTATACGATCTATACGAATCTCAGAAGCATAAAGGGTTCCAGCATCCAGATTACTCAAAAAAAAGCCGGCATCATCATTACGGCCATACTCGGATGGTGCATTATCCCAATAATGTTCATAACAATCGGCGGTGCGGCATTGTGGGGGACAAAATCTAAAGTAGCCGACGCGTCCAGGAAGTCAGACATCTCACAGCTCAGAATCGCGGCGGTTCTGTATTACGACGACAACCACACCTACCCATTCTCATTGACCGAACTGGCACCAAAATATATTTCCACCGTCCCGACAGATCCGAAAACAAACGAACCGTATACGTATACGCTGCTGGAAAATGGCAGCGATTTCTCCATCTGCGCACAGTTAGACAATAAGGATGTATTCGGCAATAAAGAATACTGCGTGGAATCCGGGTACTCGTCATCCACTAATTCCTATAACTCAGCGTTCCGTTAATCCACTGCCCCACACACATCAATAAACCAAGCCCCGATGAACGGGGCTTTATTGTGCTGAATTGACATACGCACCCATAATCAATATACTAAACTGTACTAAAAAATCATTTTTGCACGTATACTATATATATGGATAACGCTATCATGGACAAATTTACCACTCACCTGAAAAACGCCCTCAAAAAAGCCAGGGAGCTGTCGCTCAACCTCGGCCATCCGCAGATGAACCCCGAACACCTGGTGTATGGCTTGGTGATGCAAAAAGGCAGCATCGCCGCGGAACTCCTGTCAAAAATGGGGCTGACGGCCGAACGAATCCGCAGCCATGTCCTGCAATCAAATGCGGCAAGCGCCACTCAGACTAAAGAGGCTCAACAGATAACGCTCACCGCGGCCACAAAAAAAACAATAGAGAGAGCCGCGCTGATCGCCCATCAGAACGGGCATAAATACGTCGGTACCGAGCATCTGCTGACCAGCCTGATCCGCATCAATACCCCGGCCATGGTCAGTTTGTGGGAACATAACCGGGTCAATCTCACCAAACTCGGCTCTAGCCTGGAAACAGTGATGCGCAGCACTTCCCGTTTTCCCGACCTGACCCAGATTTTCGAGCAGGCAAAAGAATTGGACAAGGAGGAAAAAACGAAAGACGGCTCAAAAACACCCGCCCTGGATTTTTTCACCACTGACCTGACCAACGGAAAAATGCAGAAGAGCATCGATCCGGTAGTCGGGCGCGCCACAGAGATCGAGCGGCTCATCCATATCCTTTCCCGCCGGACAAAAAATAACCCGGTGCTGATCGGCGAGCCCGGAGTAGGCAAAACGGCCATAGTCGAAGGCCTGGCCAAAAAGATCTTATCCGGAGACGTCCCAGACGTGCTGCTCAATAAAAAAATCCTGCGCCTTGACCTGTCACTCGTCGTCGCCGGTACGATTTACCGCGGAGAATTCGAAGGACGGTTCAAGCAAATCATCGACGAGATTAAAAAAGACCCAAACATCATCATGTTTATCGACGAGCTGCATACCATCATCGGCACCGGTTCGGCAGCCGGGTCGATGGATGCGGCCAATATCCTGAAGCCGGCGCTGGCCAAAGGCGAAATCCGGACCATCGGGGCAACGACATTAGACGAATACAGGAAATACATCGAATCAGATGCCGCATTGGAACGCCGCTTCCAGCCGATTATTATAGAAGAAGCGTCCCCCGAAGAAACCATTCAAGTGCTCAAAGGCATTAAGGATAACTACGAAAAATACCACCTCGTCCACATTACGGATGACGCTATCGAGTCCGCCGTTCGGCTGAGTACCCGGTACCTGCAGGATAAATATCTGCCGGATAAAGCCATTGACCTGATTGACGAAGCAGCGTCAAAAATAAAAATTACCACCCACAGCGACGGCTTATTCAAGGAAATTTTCCAGACGGAAAAGGAAATTGAAAAATTGCAATCCGTGAAGAACGAGTTAGTCAACAAGGAAAATTTTGAGAAAGCCCTCAAAATCAAGATGCAGGAATCAGCCCTCCAGGACCGCCTGGCCATCCTTCGCCAAAAACAGGCCCAATCGGCAAAAAAATATATCGGCAAGATCACTCAGCATGACGTGGCCGAAGTCATTGCCCGCATTACCAAGATCCCCCTAAAAGAACTGATCGTTGAGGAAAAAGAAAGGCTCCTGCACCTGGAGAAAATCATGGGCGGGCATATTGTCGGGCAGGATGAAACGCTGAAAACCATCGCTGATTTTATCCGGCGTTCGCGGGTCGGGTTGTCTGACCCGAACCGGCCAATCGCCTCATTCATCTTCCTGGGCCCTTCCGGCGTCGGGAAGACGGAAACGGCTAAAGTGCTGGCAAAAACCGTTTTTGAGGATGAACACGCGCTCATCCGGGTGGACATGTCAGAATTCGCCGAAAGCTTCAATATTTCCAAACTCATCGGCGCCCCCGCCGGATACGTCGGGTACAAAGAAGGCTCCAAACTGACCGAGCCGGTCCGCCGCAAACCGTATTCCGTCGTTTTGTTCGATGAAATCGAAAAAGCCCATCCCGAGGTGTTCAACCTCCTCCTGCAAATACTAGACGAGGGGCACCTGACCGACGCGTCTGGACGCCGGGTAAATTTCAAAAATACCATTGTCATTATGACTTCAAATGTCGGTTTGTCGACATTGAACCAGGGGGCAACGATCGGCTTTGAGGCGCAGACAAAGGAGGACAAGGAAGCGGCTGACCACCGATACAGAGAAATCAAGTCAGGCGTCATGAAAGAGCTGGAGAAAAAATTCCGCCCTGAGCTGCTCAACCGCATCGACAAGATCATTGTCTTCCGCCCATTAAACAGAGAAGACGTCATCAAAATCGTCGACCTTGCCGTTTTGGAACTCCAGCGCAAACTGCAGGAACAGAACATCAAACTGTCCATCGATAAAACTGTCTCTGCCCTGATCGCAGACCGGAGCTACCAGCCTGACCAGGGTGCCCGGGCTGTCCGGAGGAACGTCCAGGAACTGGTCGAGAACAAGATCGCCGCCGAACTCCTGACCGGCACGTACTCATCCGGGGACACCATAAAGATAAAGGTGAAAAACAACGAACTTGCCTTTTCATAACAACCTGCTACAATCAATTATTATCCGATAAAAACCTTCCCGCACAGGAAGGTTTTTATGTTTTTATTTAATACGTTTAAAAACTTCATCCTGGACATCCTGTTCCCGGTCCACTGCCTTGGATGCGACCTGGAGGGCGACTGGATGTGCCAGAGTTGTCTTCAAAACGTCAGCCTCCAAACACAACAAACATGCCCAATCTGTAGGATACCAGGCACTGGACGGGTCTGCCCAGGCTGCCGTCGAAAAACGGCATTGGACGGATTATTCGTTGCGTGTCATTATGAACAGCCTGTAGTCCAAGCCTGCATCCATTCACTTAAATACCTAGGCGTTGTTTCCTTGGCGCTTCCCATAGCGACGTACCTCTGGCATCACTACAAAACATCCCCAACACAAAGTTTATTTGATGGCACATACGCTGCCCTTACCCCTGTACCCCTACACCCGCGTCGACGCCGGTATCGCGGATTCAACCAGTCAGCCCTCATCGCTAAAGAATTCAGCAAACTAGCCAACCTCTCCGTAAGTGAATTACTTATCAGGAAACGGTACACTGAAAGCCAAATGACCCTGTCCCGTCCGGAACGCCTCACTAATGTTGTTGGTGCATTTGCCTGTGCACCCGGCTTTGAAAAAATACCGGAAAATGTTATAATTATCGATGATGTCGCCACCACATTGGCCACTTTACACGAATGCGCCAGTGTATTAAAATCACACGGTGCTAAAACTGTCTGGGGTCTCGTGGTTGCCAGGGGCTCTTAATAACATAAATCATTACGAGGAGGGGCGAGAATCGGGCTTTGCCCGTTCGAGCCGCGACGAGCGGTACAACTTGCGGAAAGGGGGGCATCGGAAGGGAAAACCGCTTGGGTTTTTCCTCCGAGGTTTGTGGAGAGGTGGCCGACCGGAGCGAAGCGGAGGCCCTGTCACGAGCATAGCGAGCTGACAGGGATTGGCGAGCAGGGACACTCCGAGCGACGAAAAAGCTTACTTCAAAAATGGGGAGAGGTGGCCGAGTTGGCTGAAGGCGGCAGGTTGCTAACCTGTTATACGGGTTTAAATCCGTATCGCGAGTTCGAATCTCGCCCTCTCCGTTTTCAATACTTTTAAAAAATTAATGTAAGATGTATGAACCTCCTTCCCAGCTTTCTACATATAATAGTAAAAAAAGTTCAAGCTGTTACCGTGGACCCAGAACTTGGCGGAACGATGTGTTATATGGGTACCGCAGACCTAGAATCAACCGCCACAGGGATTGTCCAGTGGATACTCGGGCTGATTGCACCGCTTTCCGCATTGGTAATTGCCATCGTGAATGCACGAAAACTGTTGAAACGGAAAGAATTTTCCCTCCAATATGCCGTATATAAAACGTTTCGCATCGTATTCGTCCTGTTGGTAATTTTCTTTGTCGCCTTCGGGGCGCTCCAGTACCTAGTAACAAAAGCTTCCATCGTTACGGCAGACGGATACAGTGAATCAGTTTTTTCGGACGTCTTGCAATATCTCCCGGGAACTCTCGGGATTGTTACTTTGCTGATATTTATCCCAACCGCTGTCGTGTATCTATGCTGCGCTTTTCGAAATAAAACATTCCTCAAACTTGGACTTTCCTATTTTTTTATCATACCGGCCGTAGTTATTTTCCTCATGGTAATAATCAAGAATAGAACCCCTTCAATGCGCGCTACCCTGCCGACGGACGCCATCATCAATAAAAAGCAGGATTTACAGCAACAGCTCCACGATCAAGGCAAACTGCCACCTGACTCCCAACTCAAACCATGAGGCAAAAACTGACGTTTGTCCTCGAGCTCACTCAACGGTGCAATAACAATTGCCAGTATTGTTATAATGTCTGGAAAGCTGATCCGGACTACCCATCACAAGAAATGTCGGCCGAAAACTGGAAGACAGTCATTGACAAGATTTCCGCCGAATCTAAGCTGCGCCAAATCGCCTTATCAGGCGGCGAGCCAACATTACATCCCGGTTTCTTTGACATACTGGAGCATCTCCAGACGAAACACGCCTACCTTACGCTTATCACGAACGGCACGACATTAACGCCACACGTTATTACGCGTTGCATAAAATTGGGCATAAAGACATTCGAAGTTCCACTCCTTGCCGACACGGCCGTACTCCACGACCAGTTGACCCGCCACTCGGGCAGCTGGAATAAGGTTATCGCCAGTTGCCGAGAAATAAAAAAACAAAAAGGCTCATTGGCCATTGTCTTTGTTCTCACAAAACTGAATATCCAACAAGCACAAGAGACCATGGAAATGGCTATTGCTCTGGGGGCCGATGCCATCTTGGCAAACCGGTTCAACCCTGGCGGCGAAGGCCTGAAAAACCACAAACTTCTCACACCGTCAGTGGCTGAATTACAATTAGCGTACCGCACAATCGATGACTTGGCGGAAAAATATGAAATTCCCGTCACATCGGGCATCCCCGTACCACCGTGCGTTATGGATCCCTCAGCCTACCAGCACATCCGGTTTTCCTATTGCCCTCACGGCGGCAAATTCACATACTTCGCAATTGACCCGATCGGCAACCTTCGGCCATGCAACCATAGCGCTACCATCCTGGGGAATCTAATTAATCAAAAACTTACTAGTATTCTGTCAGGTAAGACGTGGCGAGAATACTTTGCCGGGGCTCCTGCCAAATGCACCGGCTGCGAATTAAACGAGGAGTGCCGGGGCGGATGCAGGGCTGCGGCAGAAGTGTTTTACCATGACCGGACCGCCCAGGACCCCTTCATAGCCGATAATTTCAAAAGTATTGTATAATATCCTATATACTGTAGGATAATGGAGAATCCACTGTGAATAGTCGCTCAATTGCAGGAATTACATCATGGAGGCGTGCCGGAGTGGTCGATCGGGACAGTCTTGAAAACTGTTAGACCTTCACGGGTCTCGTAGGTTCGAATCCTACCGCCTCCGCCACGAGGTCCTGTTATCGAGCATGACCCGAGTGCCTCAAAAGCACTCAAAGGTCACCGCGGTAGCAAGGCTGAGTGGCAACCAAATAAAAAACAGCAGCGGCTAAACGAGCCGCCGTTGTTTTTTATTCCATTAGTGTGATGACTTTGTCTTGGTAAATTAGCCTGCTTCGCAAGTTAGCCAGCAGTTCGCGCTTATCCGATACGTTGCCTTCTTTCAACAGGTACTTGGCATATTGCCGTATACTCACATCCTTCTCCTCGACAAGTTCATTCCCGGATCTTCCGTTTACAATTTTCTGCAGTTTATTAAACCGCCTGATCTCGTCTTCCAACTTCTGCCGCATACCAAGTTCATTTATGTTTACCTTATCAATTATCTTCAGTAGTTCCTGAATCAGTTCTTCCTCGCGGATGTACTTGTTCTTGCAGTTCCTGTCTCGGGATCGTGCACAGCCATAGTAGACATATTTGGCGCTGGTGCCGTCTTTGAGCTGTTTGTACTTTTCTTCGGCTGAAATACCGGATCCACATTTGCCGCAGGTGAAGAGTTTAGTGAAAGCGAACTCTTTGTTTTCCCTGATTATCTGATCGCGCTTGAGCTGGGCCTGAGCTTTTTCAAACAGTTCCTGATTGATTATCGGCTCATGCTTTCCTTGGTACCAGTTGCCGCTTGCTCGGGGGTACTCGAACATACCGTAGTAGAAGTGGCATTCCAGCACCCTGTAGACTCCGCCGAGCGTTAGTGGCTTGTTCCCTCGCGTGTGGAAGTTCAGCTCATAGCGTAGCCAGTTGTAGACCTTCCGACCGCTCATCTTTTCATGCGCGACTTTCTCAAACATCTTCTTGATGACAGGTGCACGGGCAACGTCGAGGATTATCTGGCATTTTTTGTCCTGCCGGTTTTGGTTGAGGTACCCAAGCGGTGCCACCCCAGGCCAGAGTCCCATTTCAACGCGTGATCGTAATCCTCGCTTCACGTTAATACCTCTGTTATCATTCTCCAGCTTCGCCTGACTGCCGAGGATCATGAGAAGAAACTTCTCATTTGGAGAGTTCGTAAACACTTGACCATATGTCCTGATCTCACATAGCAGTTTCTGATCCATCAGATCGACGATTGACCCGAGATCACCGGCGTTCCTGGACAGCCGATCCGGTGCCCACGTTAGGAGCCCATTGAATTTCCCGAGGCGGATATCATTTAGCAATTGATTGAAGACCGGTCGTTGACCCGTCGCCTTGGCTGAATGACTCTCCCTTCGCATCTCGACCACTTCCAGCCCCTCGCGTTCAGCGAGCTGAAGCATCTCCTTGATCTGCGAATCAATGGAAAGGATTTGCCGCTCCTCTGACTCCGTGCTTTTCCTTGCATACAGGCAGTATTTGACCTTCGGAGGAAGCAGGTCCTGCCCAGTCCCTTGCTCCTCTTTTAGCTTGGTATTGTTCATATACCACAAAGGGATGACGCAACCCCTGTAGGGCGTCCAGAGTGCCTGAAGTTGATAACTTTTCCCTCAAAAGCCTCCAGAAGCTTCCAATTTCCCCCTATATTAGTAGGCTAAAATTCGTCCCTTTCTGAGTTGACATCTCGTAATCTTCGTAGTAAAGTTTTACTATGGTTACCAGTATTGGCAGTAACATCAAACGTTTCCGGAATCAGAAAAAAATGACTCAAAAACAGCTTGCGGAAAAAGCTGGCATTACGCTATTTACTCTGGCAAAAATTGAGTCTGGAGCAACGGCTGATCCAAGGATTGAAACTGTTAAAAGTATCTCGAAGGTGTTACTAATATCTCTTGATGAATTAACTAAGTGAAATATGACTACGGATTTAACTTTTATTACCAATGAAAGAGGCCGAAACCTAAAGCAAAGATTTGAGGTGCTGATCAAGGACACCAAATTCTTTGATTGTTTAGTTGGCTATTTTTATGCTAGCGGTTTTTATGCCATTTATAAATCCCTCGAGAAAACAAAGAAGGTCAGGATTCTTATTGGTATCAGCACCAACCCACAAACCTATGATTTAATGCAGAAGGCAAAATCAGCCGAGCAATCAGCTTTACAATTCTCAAGCGCTGAAACAAAAGAGAAATTAGGTGAGATCGTAGAGAAAGAAATGGAAGAGGCGGAAGACAGTGAAAAAACTGAAGGGGGTATATATACTTTTATTGATTGGATTAAGAAGGGGAAGTTAGAAATTCGAGCATATCCTTCGGAGAAAATTCACGCTAAGGTTTATATCATGACTTTTGATGACAATGACCGTGATAAAGGTCGTGTCATTACTGGCTCCAGCAACTTCACTCAATCCGGCCTTATGGACAACCTAGAGTTTAACGTCGAACTTAAAAACAGAGCTGACTACGATTTCGCATTGGCAAAATTTGAAGAACTTTGGAAGAGTTCCGTTGATGTAAGCCAAAAATATGTCGAAACCATCCGTACAAAAACATGGCTTAACGATACCATTACTCCTTATGAACTCTATCTCAAATTCCTTTATGAGTATTTTCAGGATGATCTAAATCAACATGACGAAGTATTTTTAAAATATCTCCCAAGCGAATTTAAGAAGCTTGAATATCAAACGCAAGCAGTTCTTAATGCAAAGAAAATTCTCGATGTATATGGAGGCGTTTTTATTTCAGATGTTGTTGGCCTTGGGAAAACGTATATCTCGGCCATGCTAGCCGGGCAACTCATCAATGAAGGCAGGATTCTTGTAGTCGCTCCTCCTGTGCTATTAGATAAAGCTAATCCTGGGTCGTGGCCAAACGTATTTCGAGATTTTAACGTTCCAGCCACTTTCCGATCTATTGGCGAACTTGAAAAAATTATCAAAGATGGGGTTGAGCAGTATAGTCACGTTTTTGTCGATGAAGCCCACCGCTTCAGAACTGAAAATAATACCACCTATGAAAAGATAGCCGAGATTTGCCGTGGCAAAAAAGTCATTCTGGTGACCGCAACTCCCTACAACAATTCTCCAAAAGATATTTTGAGCCAAATTAAGCTATTTCAAAAAGCTCGCAAGAGCACGATCCCGAATCTCCCTGATCTTGAGCAGTTTTTCGCCGGCTTGGAACGCAAACTAAAAAACTTAGATCGTCAAAGAAACTACGCACAATACATAAAAACCGTAAAAGAAAATGCCAACGAAATTCGTGAAAAAGTCCTCAAGTACTTAATGGTTCGCCGGACTCGCACCGAAATAACGAGATACTTTTCTGAGGATTTGTCCTCTCAAAAATTACGGTTCCCGGATATTGAAAAACCGGAAGCGGCTTTTTATGAACTCGATAGCACTGAGGATGCTGTATTTACCAAAACCATTGAACTGATTGCCCGGAAATTTAAATATGCCCGCTATACCCCAATTCTCTACTATAAAGGCGAGGTCAGTCAGCCAGAAGAGTTAGCACAACGTAATATGGGTAAATTCATGAAGATTTTACTCATCAAACGGCTCGAATCGAGCTTTTATGCTTTTCGCAGTTCCCTTAATCGCTTTATCCATTCTTACGAAGCATTTATCGCTGAGGTAGATAAAGGTAATGTTTATATTAGTAAGAAGTATACTAATAAAATTTTTGAACTTCTCTCCGATGATAACGACGACGCGGTTGAATCCTTAATTAGCGAGGGTAAGGCTGAGAGACTACCCAGCAAAGACTTTCGAGATGACCTTAGAAAAGATTTGCAAAGCGATCTTGATATTTTGAAAGAAATTCATCACCTATGGACTGAGGTTAGTCGAGATCCGAAACTTTCAACATTTTTACAAAAGCTATCCACAAACCCCATCCTAAAAAAGAATAAACTGATTATTTTTACCGAGTCAAAAGAGACGGCTGAATATCTTGCAAAAAACATTGAAACAACGTTTCCCAACCAAACTCTCTGCTTCACGGGTAGCTCCAGTGCGATGGTTAGGGAACAAGTTATAGAAAACTTTGATGCCCGAGCACGATTCCCTAAAGATGACTTTCGTATCCTAGTTTGTACTGAAATTTTGGCCGAAGGCGTAAACCTGCACCGTTCCAATGTAGTCATAAACTACGATCTGCCCTGGAATCCCACACGAATGATGCAAAGAGTGGGTCGCATTAACCGCGTTGATACCAAGTTTGAAAAAGTTTATACCTTTAACTTCTTCCCCACTAAACAAGCAAACGATCAAATTAAACTCCGGGAAGCGGCTGAAGCAAAAATCAATGCCTTTCTTTCATTACTTGGGGGCGATGCTAATCTGCTTACAGAAAATGAGCCCATTGGTTCTCATGAGTTATTCAGCCGTTTGACTTCCAAGGAGATACTCACTGGCGAGGATGAAAATGAAGACAGCGAGCTTAAATATCTTCACGTAATTAAAAATATTAGAGATAAAGAGCCTAATACCTTCGAGCAGATCAAACACCTCCCTAAAAAAGCCCGCACCGCCAAAACAGATAAAGCTCACTCTGGTCAACTGGTTACGTATTTCCGCCGTGGTAGAGTACAAAAGTTTTTCATAGCTACGCCGGCCAACTCTCAAGAATTAGACTTTATAACTGCGGCAAAAACACTTGAATCATCAAAGGGTGCCAAACAACAAAAAATTAAAAAGGAGTTTTATAACTTGCTTGGACAGAACAAAAAAGCGTTTATATTTGCTACGACTGAAGAGTTGCCGGACGTAAAAATGCGAGGCGGCCGAGATAGTGCCACGCAAATCCTACGAATTCTTAAAGCATCAATGAAAGACCAACGACAATTTACCGAAGATCAGGATCTCTACCTAAAAAAGGTTATTACCCAACTTGAAGAAGGTGGCCTACCGAAGCAAACAACCAGAGTAGCCCTACAGGCTTTAAATAAAGAGCTTGAAAAAGGGATAAACCCATTAAAAATTCTTGCTGTTTTGCAGAGCCATATTTCGACCAGACTTTTAGGTGGACACTTTGCCGAAAACACGACCAACCACTTTGGTAAACGTGAGGTTATTCTGTCCGAATATTTAACGGGCGTATGATATGCAAAAACTCCAAGCACAAAATATCGTTAAGCAAACCCTGCAAAATGACTTTGATAAAGAGCGCTTTACTTACTTCATAAAAAACTTACTGAATAAGGTTGACGGCTCAAAAGCTTTTCACGCCCGCGGTTACGTTCCCGAGGCTTATAAAAGCTTCATCAAGACATATGAGCGGCTGGCGACGTATACTGATCCTACCGGCAACAAAATAGATATTCTTGTTGTGTATCTCCAAAAAGAAGCTTCGCTTGAGCGAGCTCGGACCGCCCAGCGTAATTTTGTCGCACGATACCTCAAGGATCGAGATCAAAAAGACGCAGGCCTTATCGCGTTTGTTTCTCCGGATCCAGCAGACTGGCGTTTCTCGCTGGTAACCATGGAGTATAAATTCACCCAAAATAAATCAGGTAAGACGAAAGTAAAAGAAGAGTTTACCCCGGCTAGACGTTGGTCATTTCTTGTCGGCAAAAACGAAAATAGCCACACTGCCCAAAGCCGCCTGGCTCCTATTGTAGAAGACGACCAGACTAATCCGACACTCAAACAATTAGAAGACGCTTTCAATATCGAGAAAGTCACTAAAGAATTCTTTGAAAAGTATCGTGAATTATTCTTGCGTGTTCACGAAACCCTGCTAAATGTTATTAAAAATCATCCGAATATTAAAGCTGACTTTGCGGAGAAAAATGTAAACACAATTGATTTTTCTAAAAAACTCCTCGGTCAGATCGTGTTCCTATATTTCTTACAGAAAAAAGGTTGGTTTGGCGTTCCAATGAATAAAAGTTGGGGGGATGGGGATAAAAAATTCCTACGAACTTTGTTCAAAGAAGCGTCCAAGGAAGGCATAAACTACTTTAATGACTATCTTGAGCCATTGTTTTATGAGGCTCTTGCCAAAGAACGTGATGAGGACTTTTACAGTCGATTTAATTGTAAAATTCCTTTTTTAAACGGCGGACTTTTTGATCCGATCAGTAATTATGACTGGGTGAATACGGCCATAGATTTGCCCAACGATATTTTTTCTAATACCCGAAAAACTAAGGATGGTGATACTGGCGACGGTATTTTGGATATTTTTGATCGCTACAACTTTACGGTTAAAGAAGACGAGCCGCTGGAAAGAGAGGTTGCCATTGATCCGGAAATGCTCGGTAAGGTTTTTGAAAATTTGCTGGAAGTCAAAGACCGAAAATCTAAAGGGACATACTATACTCCACGGGAAATCGTCAATTATATGTGCGAACAGAGCTTGGTCAATTATCTAGCCACCGAGCTTGAAGGCAAAGTCGCACAGGAAGACTTAGAAAAGCTTATTAAGATTGGCGAGAATGTCGTTGAGCACGAAGCTGTATCGGTAACCAAAGAAGACGATCCAGAATACGGGGGAGACTACAAACGCTTATTGCCTGATACGATAAAAGATTTTGCCAGTGAGATTGACGAGAAACTGGTCACAATCAAAGTCTGCGATCCGGCCATTGGTTCCGGGGCTTTCCCGGTCGGCATGATGAATGCCATCGTCAAAGCCCGTATGGTGTTATCCAGCTATATAAAGGGCAGAAACCGGACGCTGTACGCCTTTAAACGCGACTGCATCCAAAACTCCCTTTATGGCGTAGATATAGACCCCGGCGCGGTGGAGATTGCCAAACTACGATTGTGGCTTTCCTTAGTGGTTGACGAGGATGATATTCAGCAAATCAAGCCTTTACCTAACCTGGATTATAAAATCATGCAAGGTAATAGCCTGCTTGAGGAATTTGAGGGTATAAAGCTTTTTGATGAAAAATTGATTACAACTCCCGATACCAGTAAAGAACAACAGCTTGAATTATTAAAGCAAAAACAGGCTATCCTGCAAAAAGAGTATTTTGAGCTTCACTCGAAAAATAAACTTACACCTGCCAAGCAGGCCGAGCTAAACAGTGAGCTCAAGAAATTGTCGTCGCAAGTAAAAAAGCTTAACCAACCGGAAAAAAGAGATGCCGAAAATGCCAGCCTATTTGATAAATACAGCGAGGCTAAGAAAAAAGCGGATGATCTTAAGCGTCTGCACAAGGAGTTTTTTGAAATGACGCAAAAAAGCAAAAAAGACAATATAAAAAAACAGATAGAACAACTAGAGTGGGAACTTATAGAAGCCACCCTAAAAGAACAGAATAAAATATCATCACTGAAAAAACTTGAAGAATTTAAACGTTCAAACACTAAACCTTTCTTCTTGTGGAAGCTTAACTTTGCGGATGTTTTTGAAAATAACTGCGGATTTGACCTAGTAATTGGAAATCCACCATACCTTCGTATTCAAGGACTGCAAGACTCGCAGGCCGAAAGCATTCCTTTATATAAACAAAATTATGAATCCGCACGTGGTAGTTTTGATTTATACGCCCTATTTATAGAAAGAGGGTACCAATTTCTTAGTAATAATGGGCAGTTAGTTTATATTGTCCCGAATAAATTTTTTCAAGCAAGTTTTGGAAAAAAACTTCGAGAGATTATAACATCAAAAAAAGCACTAAACCGCGTTGTGAAATTCGGCGCTGAACAAGTATTTGAGAATCCTACGACGTATACTTGCCTTCTTTTTCTTTCCGCCCGACCAAGAAATCACTTTAAATTTGTTGAGGTTAAGTCAATAAGTAATCTCGCAGAGACAATGAGGGCGATTATTGATGACCGAGAATCTCAAGATGTAATGAGCACTACCTTACCGGCTCCATCTGGCGATGAGTGGAATTTTCAGGCAGGAAAAGCGGGTAGCGTATTACAAACGCTTAATAAACAACCGCAAAAGCTGGGTGATGTGGTTGAGAAGATATTTCAAGGTATCGCCACAAGTGCTGATAAAATATATGTTTTAAAAGTAATCAAAGTTAATGACAACACCATTCGGTTACATTCCACCTCATTGCAGGAAGATGTTGAAATTGAGAAAGGTTTACTTCGTCCATTTCTTATGGGAAAAGATGTCCATCGTTACCAAGTCCCGGCGCCAAAGAATTATGTACTATTCCCATATTTGATTACGGGTGGAAAGGCTGAGTTAATGTCCAAAACTTACCTTCAAGAACATTACCCACACGGATGGTTGTACTTATCAAAGCATAGAAAAGCGTTAGAGGAACGGGAAGGTGGTCGGTTTAAAAACGAATGGTGGTGTTTCAGCCGACCACAAAATATGACATTGTATGAGAAAACTAAGATTATGACCCCAGAGATTGCATTGGGGGGACAGATGACTTATGACGAAATAGGTGTTGCGCATACTACAAAAGTTTATAGCTTTGTATTTAAAAAGGATTTACAAGAAGATCAAAAATATTGGCTTGGTTTATTAAACTCAAAAGTTCTTTGGTTTTTCTTATCTAACACGGGATATATTTTAAGAGGTGGATATTTTACTTTTAAGACAAACTATCTAACGCCATTTCCTGTAAGGAGGATAGACTTTAATAAACAAAAAGATAAAAATCTGCATGATAAAGTTGTTAATCTTGTAAATACAATCCTGCAAGGAAAAAAGAATAATCGAGATTTTGACTCTTTAAAACATGAGGAACAAATTGATAAGATGGTTTATGAGTTATATGGGTTGACGGATGAGGAAATAGAAATTGTGGAGAGCCCAAAATAACAATTATGAGTATTAAAGACCAATTACAAACATTATCAGAGGATGACTTGAGACAAAAAATTATTATGCCTCTCTTGTTTGCATTGGGGTGCAAAGATGTTCGCGATAATTGTGGAACATCAGAGTATGGTAAAGATGTTATTTACATAAGTAGAGACCATTTTCTGAGAGAAAAAATTTGGGGAGCAGCTCTGATTAAAAAAGATGATATTAATAAAAGCGCACTAGATAATATTCATAGACAGGTATCAGATGCAATCAATCAATTTATAGATCAAGATGATCCAAGGAATAAAGTACAACTCCATGAAATCTTGGTTATCACTCCACAATCAATTACTTCAGAGGCACTGAAATATATTAATGAGCAAAGTGGCAAAAATTTTCCAAACATTCACTTTATTAATGGAGATCGACTTGAATTTTTAGTCAATCAAACAATTATTGAATTTAATAACCTCAAGGATACAAATTATGTTTTCAATATTGAAACATACAGCAACATATGCGGTAAATCCTTTAATCATGTTCAAAAAGGGATAACTGGCCGTTCTGAGTCACTAGAAATTAAGTAAATAATAATGAGCAGCAAAGGTCAAAATACTCAAAAAGGAATCTTCGCTCAAAATTGGGCAGCCTTATCTTTGTTTTTGCAATTTCTGAAAGATCCCAATTTCTCTTATATTCAACTTGAACCAAATAACTCAGAAGATTTTGACCTAGTATTTAGTAATGGAAAAAAAATCATCTGTGAATCCAAATATAGATTAGAAAAATTCAGCTATTCACAGCTTAAACAGCTTTTAGAAAAAGTTGTTGCTCGGAAGTCTATCAGTGATCAAGATGAAATTTTAGTAATATGTAGAAATGTAAGTGAAAATCTTATTTCATCAATAAAAAATATACGGTTTTTGACTCTGGGCAAAAGTATACAAAAACGAATGAAAAAGCGTGGTTTAAACGACCAATTATTTAATCTTATGCCACGCGTTAATTTTTGGGCATTAAAAAAAGTAAAAAATAACGAACTTAATTACTCGCTTGTATCAGAATTAATAAATCTTTGGATACCCGATGATGATATAAGGAGATTCACGAATGATATTTTACAAAACAATATTTCTCAAAAAGCAATTGATGGGGCGGTTTATAGCCGGTTAGATTTTGATAATGACGTTATCGATTTTCGTACAGAGGTCCAGAATAGAAGCGATTTTTTTAACAAAAAAAATAATAAAACGACACAATTTTCAAAACTAGAGAGTGATGTTAATAAGGGCAAAGGAATAAAATGGGGTACCGGTTCGGTTTCCGCTTTTTCAACTCGATGGGATCTGATGTCTTTTGCGATGGATCGGTTAAAATCTAGAAAAGATCTTAATTTAAAAAACTGGGATGCTTTATGGCAACTAAATCAAGTCTACTACTTTGCATTCGGTATTTTCACTATTTTTGAGAATAATCTCGGAACAGACAAAAATAGAAAATATATATTAAATTATATAAAAAAGCACTCTAAAAAAGTTCGCGGCTTCTATCGTTCAGACTACTTCAACGTCAATGTCGTTAGAATAGTCGTTAAAATAATTGAAAGTGACAATGGAACTCAATATCTGAACGATGCGTTTCTGATACTAAAAGAACTAATAAGCTTTGATGAAAACAAACATTTCTACCTGAAAAGTAATGAGAGTCAAGATGAATATGAATTAGGCGAAATAACTAAACTATTACACAAAGTATATACTAAAGGTGACACGGAACTAAAACGGAAAGTTTTTACCCTGCTGATTACCACCTTCAACATTACACACGACGAAGGTGATTTTAACCTTCATACTTCAAGAGAAGCGTATGAGATTATAAAGGACTGGCTTGATGAAGACTTTAGTGGCCGGTTCGAAAAGTTGGTTAAAATCATATCCAACCAGTATGATCGTTTTTACTTGCAATTTAGTAAAAAGACTCCATTCAGTGGCTGGGAGCATATGGGTGGGACATCAACTTTTTCAGGTAGTCACTACCGCGTTACTGACCGGCATTTTGTGCTTCACATACTGGAACCCGCCATCCAGAAACTCTATGACACTGACCATGATGCAGGATGGGCTTTTATTAAACAGAAGTGTATTAGCCCGACCGGCAAGGTAAACAAATATAAACCCGATTTTCTTAATCGCTCCGTATATAAAATTGTACTGCAGCGATACGCTAGTTCGGATGTAAAAACTTCAAAAGAGGCTTTCCTTATCCTCAAGGAGTTTATTCTCTCCCGAAAAGGCGTACCTCATAAATCAGATTTAATTTACCAGAATTTAGTGGGGTTAGAAATTACTGATGATAAAAAATGGCGATTAGTTGAATTGACTACCAAAAAGTTTGGATTACCCGTAAGTCCTTTCGTGCAACAACTTGTAGCGGATGTGGCAAAAAAGGGGCATAAGGGAGCTAGGTCCGCCTGGGCAGGTTGGTTTGACAACCCAAAATATTACCAAGGTTTTTTATTTGAAATAAATGCAACCCAGAGTATTCGCACTTTAATTAATGATAATTTAGATCTTGCCATTGAGTTATCGAAAAAACTAATCACAAGTGACCATATTAAGTCAGGTAAAGGTGATCGTTTCGGCGCTTACGATATAGCAACTTTGTTAAGTGAAATTTTACAGAAAGACTACGATAAGGGGTTGCCGATACTAAGGTCACTGGAGGCAGAGGAAAGCTTAAGTAAAGACCAGCAGATTATCTATACCTATAGTTTATTTAATCATCTTGGGAATGATAACTCTGACAATGAAGGTTTGCTAATAAAAATTTATTCAGATGTGATCGATCCTTTTTTGAAAAAACATGATGACGATATTACAAAAATTCAAGCAAGGATTCCTTGGGACAGCTGCCGAGAGGCATTTGTAAAGTTTGCTAGTCGCCTAGCGACTAAGAAAAAGATTGCTGAAGCGGTTAGGATCTTAAAGGTATTTGTTAACGATCCAAATCCTTATTTACCCGAAAATGACCCCGAAGATCCCAAGAAATACAACGAACACCAAAAGATTATAGACGGTGAGGTGCCACATTCTATTACTTCCGTGCGTGGTTGGTGTGGCTGGGTACTTATGCAATGCTCTGTCCTTGACGGTCGCCAGCAAATTCCAGAACTAGTAACTCTATCAGAAAGGCTTGCCAATGACGTGAATTATTATGTTATCCACATGTCTTGTTTCTCTCTCTCACAGCTAGCAAGAAATCGGCTCACTGTATTGCCCTCAAACCGCGATGTCTTGTTCTTTAATGATGACAAGGCAACAGCCCTGCGTATGTCGAAGCATATTGAGGAGATTGCCTTTAATCTATTAGAAAAACTTGCGTCGTGGCCTCAACAAGTACAAAAGGCGATGGCTACTAGTGTGTTCCACATCTTTGAGCATATTCGGGCTCTCAATCAGCAAGATTCAATGAAATTAATGAAGCTACTAATAAGCCTTGATCCGGAGGCTCTTAAAGAGGGTACTCCTCTCATGATTTACTTTGCGGAATTCAGAAAAGAGACATACAAAGATTGGAGATTCAGCGTTCCGGGGTTATATGATGATCTTGGGCCCGATCAATTTGATCCAATAGAATTTAAAAAAATTGTATTGGACGCCATCAATAAACTTCAGCAAATCGATCCCGATCACTGCTTCCAATTTGCATCATCAATGGAACATGCTATGAGAGAGGGAGCGGTTGGAGATGTTGAAATGAAGAAGTATACGGAATTAGCATTAGAGTATTTCGACTTAGTAACCAATAAGTACGGCCATCATATCTTCACATTAATCTATGGCGTAATTGAAAAAAAATTGGCAATTAAAGATCAATTTTCTGAAAAATGGTTAAACCTATTCATGAAGTGCCTCAACGTTGAGGCTAAATTCTATGTTGAGCAGAAAAATGCAAATAACCTTAATGCGATCAGGTGGCATCCCTCCCTGTATCACGCAAAAATTCTTGAATTGATATATACAAATTTTGGTCAACAGAAATTCATGCAAGCGGCAAAAATATTTTTCAATTTCCCGAAGGAATGTGAACTATATGAATCCGATGAGTTAGTCTCAATAATTAAGGCGTTGGCCACAACTGATAAGGAAGCAAAAGAAATCATTAAAATCCTGATTGATCGGAATCCAAGCAAATACTGGGATATTGGAAAAACTAAAAAACATTCGTAAGAAAAATCTTACTTACTGCAATTTCATGATGCTGGAACCGACCTTTTCCATTACAAAACCGATTTCAGTATAACTTAGTTTAAAGTAGTACTCAGCTACAGGATTTATAACAGAGAAATATTCAGGTTTATCCCTGAATATATATTTTGCCTTCCGGAGTGCGTCTATCCCACGATCCGGCTGGTCTTTGTATTTGGTCACATCGGGGCTGTAGGTATTCATTAGTTCATCAATAAGTTTCTTGGACGACACGTCACTCACTTTTGTCTCAACGTAGATATACGGCTTGCCTTCTTTGAATACGCAAATATCCATCAGGTGATATTCAAAGGCACAGTCGGAGACGTTATAACCGAGCTCAGTGATTAGCTTCACAAACGTGGCAAACTGGACGAAGTATTCACGGTTGAGCGTGAACGCATCGTATCTTCTTTTTTGCTGGCTTGGGAGTGAGAATAAATTTCCGTCTATCTGTATCAGCCCTTGATCCACACCCTTCCGGATCAAATCAATTTCGCTTTGAGTGATGAAGCGTGAATGGCTTTGGTCATTTATTACTTTCTTCACCAAAGCCGAAGCGGCTTGCTGTAAAGTATTTTCGAACCATGTTTTGGGTTGATCACTCATCACGTTTTTGAAAATTTACTAATACCATTACGGATAGTCAATGCAACTTTCAAGATTGTACTTGTTGCATCTCCTGAGCCGGTTGAAAGTTTTACCAACTCCTCTTACCACCCCATATTTCTTAATGGCCATAATCGCATACTTTGAACAGGTAGGGTAAAACCTGCAGTGAACATTCTTGGGTTTTATCCCCGAAATGTAGTATTGATAGAATCTAACCAGCTTGATGACCAAATAGCTCATTTTATTTCGTGAATGATTTTCTCGCACGACACGTTCTTTGAGTTGCACTTGGGGCATTTCTTGAGATTTTTCACTTCTTTGTCTTTGATGAGCAAGGCTGGCGCACAACCAGTACAGCACGATAACGATTTGCCGAGATTGTGCATGGCGTTACCCGCATTTTCAAGCTGATCTGTTTTTCCGAAATACCAAACGTTACCGCATGATTGGCAGGTGCATTTAGTTTCGCTGATTTTACTCGGCTTACTGCCTGTGGTTAGTTTGTTCTCCAGTCGTCTTTGCCATGGACGTTTGTTTCGCTCATTCCACGCATTAATTTTGTCTTTTAACCCCATATAAGTTTTCTGGTAAGTGAATTAGGAGTAATTGCCTCACGGGATTCCTCCACATACACAAAACCCCGCGTCAGCATGGCAACCTTTCGGCCGCCCATACCCTTTCGGATATGACCCTTCGCAGAGTAGCTGAACACGGGGTTCAGTATCTGCGAAGGGTTTTTTGATGCCATGCCGTAGGTTTAGTACGGTTTAGGCGATAGATGTTGTAATGTACCTACATTTTACCGCGTATTAGGGCTGTTTACAAGCTAATTTCCCTTTAATTCTCGCCTTGAACGCAAGCCAAAGGATGCCACATCCGGCTGGGTTGTCCAGTTGGCAAGCTGTTGGTAACTAAGTAACCGCCTAATCATCCAACCTGATCATCCCATAAGTCTCGTCCATGAGCCGGATCTGCTGTTAACCTTCTTCAGCATTGCTCGATCTTCTCGTTCCGCCCAGTCTTCCGACCGCTCTCTTGTGATTTTTATATCGTAGAAATCTTGCTTGCTTATGTTGATGGGGCCAGAAAATCCGCCTCGATCTTTCCTCTCCATAATCTTGATAAGGAGGATGGCAAAAGCATCAGCAAGATCGTCATGCGTTTCAACCCCAAAGTTGATGAGCTGACTGATAAGCGCCTCGGTCCCAGAGTGTGGGAATTGCACTTTTCCATTTTTTACCAAATGACTCACGTATCTTAGTCGCTCATCTTTTGACCCCGCCGGTGTTACTCCCTCCGCTTTATACCCCAAGTCATCAAGCTCCGTCACCAAGGCTCCTTGTGTGCCAAAGCTTTCGATAAAAAGATAATGGTATGGCTCGTGATGTGATTGCACCAAACTTTCAATGGCTTCTCGTTGCTCCGGAAAGTTCAGCCGTTTGTTTATCGGATAGGGAAGGATATGGACAAGAAAACTCTTCTGAGTAAGTATTACGCGTGCTGTCACCATTGCGGTGTAGTCAGCGTGTTCCTTTTTAACAAGCGCGAGGTCAATGCCGGTGGCGAGGTAGGAGGTTGTGCCACGTAAAATCTGCGGAAGTTCGTCGTAGTATTTAACCCACTCTCGATAGACAATTTGATTGTCTTCAGGTACTATCTTCAACTCATATTCCCTTGCCCACGCTCGCTCATCACCGATGCGTTTCTTTTCTTTATCAAGCGCTTCTTGATCTGGGTATTTTCCCGGCCAGAGAATATATCCATCAATGCATACGGGGAACTCGTAGTATTTGCCGCTTCGTTCATTCTTTTTGATTTGTTCAATTAGACGCATACTTAGGGAATCTTCATGTAACTTGTTGCCGATCATGATGATCTTAGTGCCTTTATCCCCGAGTATTTGTATTTCTTCGACAAACCAACGGTACGTTTTATCACGTGAGTCTTTGGTTCGAACCGATTCAAGGTTCTCTACATCATCCAAAATGATGACATCCGGCCGGTGCTGATCGTGAATGACGCCTCTGACGCTCTGTCCGCGCGAGACGCACATGACGCGCGCGCCATATCGCGGGATCACGATAGAGCCGGCTGACCACTCACTTGGCGGGTCTTCTCTAAAAGGCCCAAGCTCGGCTTTGAGTGCTCGGTTCTGCTCGAGTTGTTTCCGGATGTTGGCAAGCCGCTGGCGAGCAATGTCTTGCGTGTCACAGATAATGACAACGAACTTTCGCTGTTGCACGCCCAAGATCGACCAGATGGGATACGCCAGCGCCATAATAGTGGTCTTGGCGCTTCCTCTAAAGCTCAAAATGACGGACAACGATTCTTCAGTGTCTTCGGCGATTTCAAACATTTTCTTTTGAAAGGCAGCCGTCTCGTACGTTAAAAACTCATTTAAGTAGACGCTGAAGAACCACTCAAAGCTTTGCCGGGCAACAGCTATGCGGACGCTACGGTTTTCGAGGACTTGTTGGATAATGTCACGTTTGTTCATGGTGGTTGCTGTTTAGTAGATTATTCAACTCGTCTCGCTCTTGGTTGGATAAACCCGATAACTTCAGAGCTTGCTCGATAATCTTCTTCTCCGCGTCAGAAAGTGAGCGTATCACTTCGTGTTTGGCGGTAATCTCCAGCTTGTTCGAGAAATCCGGATGGCGATGGCGAAGCCAGAAGAAGACGGCAGCGAGGTTATCGTTGGTGATGCCCGTAAGTAGTTTTGAGACGCTAAAATCATTGACCACTGCGGTACCTTCTCTCATCGCTTCGTTGATTTTCTCGGCAAAGTTTTTATCATCCTGCATCCATTTGTAAAACTGGCTTCGGCTGATGCCGCATTTTTTTACGGCGTACTGGATGATCGGACGCTCTTTCAACTCCGCGCGTAATTGATTGAGTATTTTTTCTTTGTTGAACATAGTGGTATAATTAGGTTAGTAACTTAGCTCGTTGACCAGTTAATATTTCCCAGCGGTGGATAATGACGTGGCAGTAGGCGGGCACTTTCTCCATTGCGTAACATCGTCTCTGCATTTTTTCGCATGCGACGATCATGCTTCCAGAGCCACAAAAGGGCTCGATGAGTAGATCATTTCGTCGCGTCAAAATTTTCAAGTAAGGGAGTAGAACGGGAATCGGTTTTGTCCCGAAAACAATGGACTGTCCCGAATATTTGGCGTCATCGGTGTGAAACTGAATATGGTCAGTGGGAGTATACATATTTCCTTTTTTATACGACTCCCAATGCGGTTTGCCTGAGGTTGCGAAGAGTGCACTTTCATATTCATTCTGCAATAATTCTGGCTCTGGTTGCTGATTGAGTTGAACGTCATCACCAGTGCCAAGAAGGGCGATGTCGTGCTTCGAAAAAAACTTATACTTGGCGGCAAAGCCTTGAGTCCGGTTGGGGCAGTGCCAGATGATGAGATTGCGGATTTTCCAGCGCTTCTCCATTTCTCTCCAAAGGAGCGGAATATTTTTCCAGTTCTCGAAGGCTATGATAGAGAAATCTTTTGCCTGGACCTGTGCGACACCCGTCATCCATGACTCGATGAAGTTATCCGGCAACGAGTCTGTCTCCAAGTATTTTCGGTCTCTCCGGAGACCGAATCCCTCCGTCGCTTTTCCGTGTTTCTTTTTGCCCGTAAGGTAGGACAAAATGTAAGGTTCATCGGTGATACATGCATTTGCTTTCTCGCCATTCATCAGCTTGAGAACCTGTTTTGGGTCAGTTGAATCACCGCACATCAACCTATGACTGCCAAGCTGATATACATCTCCTTTCTGAATAGTGACTTTTTGTACATTTATTTTTCGAAGCTCGGCGGCCAGATCAAAAGACTCCGGATTGTCATCAATGCCAAAGGTATAATCAAGTTCCTCGCTCGTGAAGCCAACTTGCTTTAAGAACGTTTCATCAAACTTGGCGAGAAGGTCAAGATCCCAGTCGCCGGTATTTTTGTTGAGACGCAAGTTTAGCTCGCGTTCTTTTTTCTCGTCTGGAATGTTAACGAACACGCACGGCATGGCCCTATACCCAAGCGTTTTAGCTGCCTTCAGGCGCATATGACCCCCGATGACTATCATGTCGCGATTAGGTGCGCTGTTCACAATTATCGGGTCAACCAACCCGAATCGCTTTATGGACTCTTTGAGTTGCCGTAGCTGTTCTTCCGAGTGTTTCCTCGGATTGTATGTCGCCGGTTTTAAGTCCGTAATGGCGACGTGATGGACCGTCAGATTACTTTTTTGCATAGTGGTGAAGTTATTTAATTAAGGTTTTCAGTAACGTGTTTATTTTGTTAAGGTGTGTTGATTTTAGTTTTATTAAGGTAATTTTTTCTTTGGAAAATGAATCTGGGTCTTCATCGATGTCCCTTACAATTTCCCGATGCCTTTTCAACTGAACGATGATTTGATTTTCGATTTCCATACGCCATATAGCGAGGATTTCATCTGTCAGTTTTTTTGTAGTCTGCCGGGATAGTCCCAGTTTTTGCGCTATCTCACTTATATTGAGATAGCCGCACTTGCGCAGGTAGGTTTGGATCGAGGTAATCACCCGTTCACGCACATCCGGCAGGAGATTGCCATCCGGCGTGCGTTCTTCCGGTTTGATAAGGGAAAGCTGTGGTTTTTCTTTATCGTTAGGCATAATTTCGGTTCCTTTCGTGGTTATGGATAAAAAAATCCCAGTCATTTTCGACTGGGTTTAAAAACAAAAAAGGCAACTAAGAAAACGACGTTTCAGAGCTTTGCTATCCTTAAAATTAAGTTCGGATAAGCCTGCCCCCTGATGGCTTCAGGTACTACGGCGTTTTCTTAATCGCCTTTCTGGTTGAGTTGTGAATTTTCTACCTCAATTTTATATCCGCACGCTATCTTTGTCAATAGGCCCTAATTGCTCTTGAAGATATGCGTTTTCTTTGATGATAAAAAGTTCAAAATGGATTTTCCCTAAGTTGTTTAAAATAAGACGAGGATGGAGTTTCCCATTACGAATCATTTTTCGCATGGTGGCAGAGTGGATGCCGAGTTTATCCTGTACTTGCCAGTCTGATAGCCAGCTTTTTCGATTTGTACAGATATACTGAGGGATAACTTTTTCGTCGAGAGCCTTTTGGCACGTCAAACATTTGATTCCATTTGCGTCGTACCATGTTTCTTCATTTTTTACTGATTGATGACAGATAAGACAGCTATAGGTTCCATCGGTAAGGTGAAACCCTTTCGGTTCTTTCTCAAGTTTTTTCTTTCTATTTCTAATAGCATCCTCTACCGGTACCCCGGGTAAAATGCCGCCGGTGCCGTTTGCCGAACAAGTAAAACTACTTGTCCAGAAACATTCCTAATTTTAGGGGTCTTGACGCACCCTTCTCTTAGGACGCCAATTCTAAGAGCATGAGGCGCCGGGCAAAGGCTTGTGGCGCCGTTTTAATATGGAGTGAATGCGCGTCGTGTTGTAGATGTACACGATCTGGTGGGTAGCTGATTGAGACAAAAATGCCACTCCTACAGTATAACAAGTGCAAGGTCGATAATTATTAACGAAAGGAGGTGAGAAATATGAAAAAAACACACTTAATTGCTTTAGCTGCGGCTGTAATTGTTGGGGGGGGAGCAGTTTTGGCCGTACCCGCTTTTGCTTCCACATCTAACGGCAGCGCAGGAAGCGCTGGACATGGCTACGAACAGATGATTGAAGCAAAAGCTGACATCTTCGGCATGACGGTTGAAGAGCTTAAGACGGCACGCGAAACCATGGATTTTGAGGAGATCGCGCTTCAGCAGGGAGTCGACATCGATGAAATGCATGAGCAGATGGAAGCGCGCGCTGTCGCCCGCTGGAAAGACCGCGGCATGACAGAAGCGGAAATCGCCGAACGGTTGGCATTGCGTGATGAAGCGCATGCCGCTGGCCAAGGGCCGTACACTGGCGGTTTCGGGATGAGTCAAGGTGGGAATGGTGGAATGAACGCAGGCGCCAATGGAACTGGCGATTGCACTGCCACCACTAACAATTAACCGTTAGATCTAGTTTGTGCCTCTTTCTTACCACCAACCGGAATGAGGCACTATACTGGAAATAATTTAAGTACCGCGTACTATGAAAAAAATTTCAATTCCCATAACAATAAGTATGCTTACATTGAGCTTCTTTTTTATTAGCACTCCGAGTGCCATGGCCTGGGATGATTGCCCGTTCGGAAAAGAAAATGATCCCTACCCCGGCGACTGTAGCCGATACATTGATACGGATAATGACGGCATCTGCGATCACTCTCAGCCCGCGCCTGAAGATAGAATCGCGAATGAAATTGCTGACACAAACGCGAGTACAGATGAGAACGGTAGCGAAAACGCCAACCCAACCGATACGACCGCCTCTCCCAGCATGGATGCCCAACCATCAGAATTTACCAACGACTTGCCTCAAGAGGAAAATATAGCAACGACGCAAACGACACAACCTCGATCAGTAGACGCTCTAGACGAAAATGATTCGCAAGAAAATAAGATAATCACCGGCATCGTAGCCATCGTCGCCCCGCTTAGTCTAATTCTTGGATATGCTTTATGGCAAAAAATAAAGAGCTAACACTCAAACCGACCCGACGTCTTAACATTGGCCTGTTGTTCATTCTCGCCACGCTATTCATAACGGTTTCGTTGTGGTATCTCGCGAAGTCAGATTTTGTTTCAGAAGTCACGTCCTCTCCCATGCTCGCAGCCACGCAGATTGTATCGCTACTGGGAACGGTGCTGCTGAGCTGGAGCATGCTGCTGAGTACTCGGTTAAACTTTTTGGAAACGATTTTTAGCGGGCTAGATAAATTATATGTCATGCATAAAAAAGTGAGCATCTACGGCATGTTGTTATTATTCGCGCATCCGCTTACGTTAGCACTGACTCGTTTCCCGGATACGATTTTTCAGCTAAAGTTCTTTCTGCCCATTCACGGCCAGCTTACCCTTGATCTTGGGGTGATCAGTTTTTGGATATTTATCATCCTGACGGTGATTACGCTTTTTATCAAGCTTCCGTACGAGACCTGGCGCTGGTTTCATAAATTTTACGGCCTGGCGCTGGCTTTTGGTTTCCTTCATTTACTGACCGTCCCTAGTGACACCACTATATATCCTGTTCTAGGTTACTGGATGATTGGGATTACGGGGACCGGCTTGGCCGCATATCTCTACACACAATTTTTTTACAAAAAAATCACCCCACACTACAGGTACAGCGTATCGAATATCCAGCAAAAAGGCGACACATTTTTACTATCACTAAAACCGAAAAATAGAAAAATGAACTATGCTCCCGGCCAGTTCGCTTATATTTCATTTATTGACAGCCAGGTAAAAAAAGAGTTGCATCCGTTTTCTATAACTTCACATCCCGATGAACCGCAGCTCTCATTTGCGATTAAGGCCCTCGGTGACTTCACTAAAAGTTTGTCCAGTCTGCGTACGGGCGACACGGCGGTTATTTACGGACCGTACGGCCGATTTTACGAAGTTGCCGATGATCACTTTAGTGATCTTGTATTTATTAGCGGCGGGATTGGCGTCGCGCCGTTCGTGAGCATGATTAAAGAAGTTGCCAAACAACAAGCAAATCGTAAAGTAAGCATGTACTACTGCACCAAATGCAAAACGGATGCGTGTTTTGATCTGCTCCTGACCGAAATACTGGACACGGTACCCAACGCGCTTTATTTGAATCAATGCTCGGAAATAAATGGCCGCCTGACCGCTGACACGCTTATGAAACGGATATCAAATATTGCCAACACAAAGGTACTTTTCTGCGGGCCGCATGCCATGATGCAGTCTATCGCTCGCGCATTGGTACACCATGGGGTACCGAAGAGTAATATCATAATCGAAGATTTTTCCTTTACATAAAAATGGTAACCCAAGTAGTTTTTAACATACTGAATATTTACAAAAAGAATGAAGGTCATTAAACAAGGTAATGGTGCCGACAATCAAAAATCAAACAGACCTATTAAGACTTTAGTTCTATCGACGGTCTTCGATTTGACTAATTAAGTCCGACGGGGGAGCTGTTTATTAAAATCGCGAAATATGAGAAAATAAGAAACATGGAAGATATAGAAAAATTAACCGACGAACAATTGGCAGATTATATACGGACAAAAGACCAAGAAGCTTATCGTGAGATCATGAAGCGCTACCAAGATAAATTGCTGAGATACGCACACTATTTAACTCACGACGAAATGGAGGCCGCCGATGTTGTCCAGAATTCATTCATCAAGGCTTTTGTTAATTTGAACGGCTTTAACACAAAAAGGAAATTTTCCTCTTGGATGTACCGTATCGTACACAATGAGGCTATGAGTGCGTTTGCCAAACATAAACATGAAGTGCCGATGCTTGAAGACATGGATTTCGAGAGTGAAGAAAATATTGAGACTAATTTTAGCAGAGAGGAATTACGAACGATGGTAAATAAATGCCTTTTCCAAATGCCATCGCTGTACGCCGAACCGCTCTCATTGTTTTTTCTGGAAGATAAGTCGTACCAAGAAATCAGCGATATTTTGCGCATTCCCATGAGTACAGTTGGGACGCGGATCAGCCGCGCGAAGATCTTAATGAAAAAAATATGCACATCAATCAAAAAGTAAATATTACGGAAAACGTCATGTCCATCATCAAGAAAGGACGTGCAAAAATAAAGCCTCGATGGCGTTTTGTATTGGGTTCATTGGCCATGGTGGGCGGCCTAGTCGGGCTTATCGTTTTAACGTTATTCACGGTAAGCTTGATAACATTCTCTCTGCGAACGCACGGGCCGATGGGGGCCGTTCGATTTGAGCAATTGCTTTCGACTTTCCCTTGGTGGGCTCCAATTGCGGCTATTATTGGTGTCGTACTTAGTGTCAAACTGCTAAAGAAATATGATTTTTCCTACAAGAAAAATTTTCTCCTCATAATTGTTGGATTTGTCGTAGCTGTTTTACTGGTTGGCTGGCTGATCGATTACACCGGCCTTGATAACAACCTGATGAGGGGAGGGCCAATGAAAGAATTGTATCAACGATACCACGGTGGTGGTGCGGAAAAAAGACCTGGGTGGCAAATAATACAAGAGAACGAGAATATAAAGCTTTAAGTCTGAAAAATTTCTTATTTCCATCGCTCATATAGCAAATTTTACTCCACCCACCATGGCACCCACACTCACTCTGCGCATGGATGAATTTTTATGAGAGCATTTTATCCACTAAAATCATGATCACCGCGCCGACGAGCATCAAATGAACGAAACGCAGTTGGAACTTACTGTTTTTGTGAAGAGCCACGACCGCCACCATCGCCGCCCACACGGCAATCGCGGCCATGGTCATGGGTACGCCAACCCGGAGCACTTCGGGTATGATCTTGTGAAGACCGGCGGTGAAGAAAGGCGGATAGAGCACCACCTCGCCGTGGTATATGTGTTCCGGGATGAGCCAGGCGACACCGCCCCAAAGTAGGGCTAGCAGCCACTCAATGTGATAGCGGGGCGATATTTTTTTCCTGGCCGCGGTCGCAATGATTGCCGCGGTTGTCGGAGCGATGAAACAAGCCATGATTGTTTTATTTATTTGATAATATCTAGAGCTAGTTTAGCAAAAAACAAAAGGAAAATCGAGTTCGAAATTTTATTTTCTGATTGGTAACGGGCTGAACTTTTTATGTGGAAATCTTCGGCGGAAGAAAATCGATATTACAAACACTGCCACGCCGGATATAATGACCATTGGTCCAGTCGGCAGATGTGTTTGTCGCGCGATGATTATGCCAGCTATGGCTGAGATAATCCCGAATGCGACGGCCCATATCTTGTATGCCCACATCCCTCGGCTGACGTTTTTCGCTGAGGCAGCGGGGATAGCCACCAGCGCGGCAGTAATCAACCCACCGACTAAGTAAACGCCCAAGGCCACTACCGTAGCGATGCTCAACAAATACAGTAAATTGCACCGACTGGTGTTGATGCCCTCGGTGGTCGCCACGTCTTCGTAGATATTTATCAGCATCATTTTCTTGTATATGCGAGCGATAACAAAGAAAATGGCTAGGCTGAGCGCGATCGTCGCGAGCGTTTCCGGCAATGTAATCTGCATGATGTTACCGACCAGCGCTTCTTCCGCCTTGTCGATCGGCAGCACCAGCAGTGCGACGCCGACGCCCGAGGCGAAAATGATCGCCGCCAAATTTTCCATGGGGAGGGTTGTTTTCTTCTCCAACCACCAGATAAGTATCGCTCCCACGATGACGAACGGGAACGCGCCAAGAGAAATGCTAAACCCGAAAACAAGCGCGAGAGCGACACCTGGTAACGCCAAATGAGCCAACGGCCCCGCCACCACGGACATTTTCTTGGAGAGCATCAGGGTGCCTAAATAGCCGGCGATTCCGCCAATGAAGATCCCGCTGGTCAATGAAAGAAATAATTGATAGGGGGTATTCGCGTCCATATTATTGATGTTGATAAAATTTCACTTCCGTACCGAAAGTCTGTTCTAATAGCTGCGGGGTCAGAATTTCTTTCGGTGCTCCGAAACAGGGGTGTCCCTTGCGATTGAGACACAGGACGTTCGTGGAGTGCTTGTACACCACGGACAGATCGTGCGTGACGAGAATAATCGTCAATGGTTCGTTCTTTCGGATGTTTTCCAATAAAGAATAGATCGTTTCTCCGCCGCCGATGTCGATGCCGGTCGTCGGCTCGTCGAAGAAAAGCACCTGCGGATGGGCCACCAACACCCAGGCCACCAACATTCTTTGAAATTGTCCGCCGGATAACGTGCCCGCCGTTTTGTGAAGGATGTCTCTTTCTAATCCGACCAAATCCAAATACTTCGTGATCGTCATGACCGTTGGCGCCGGATCCTTCAACATGAAGAAATCCTGCACGGTGAGCGGCAGGTCTTTGACTTGAAGCTGATTCAGACCTTGCGGTAAATAACCGACCCTCATTTTTTGGTTCCAGACAACACTACCCTCATACGGCAATAAACCTAAAAGGGCTCTCAGCAGAACGCTCTTTCCGGCACCGTTGGAACCGAGAATGGTCAAGATTTCTCCTCGTTCAACTTGAAAGGACAGGTTTTTAATGACCTCGTCTTCGCCGAAACGGACATTCAAATTGTTAACTTCTAGCAGCATGCCATTTTTATATAATTAAAAGATAGACTCCTAAAGCAAGCAACAGACAACCGGCAAGAGCGTGCAACAACCGCAGGCGTTTCTGCCGGATGGACTCAAGGGATTCCGGTTTGAGCCCGAAGAATACGGCCAAAGTTATGGCTAGCATGGGCAGGATAAAAATGAAGTTGTAATAAATCAGCCACCCCAAGGCCTGGGAGAACGTCGACTCCTTGCCCAGCATGCCAACAATGACGATATAGGGTCCAGAGGTACAGGGCAGCAAGAACAGGCTGACTACGAATCCAATCAACAGCGCCGCAAATGGATTAGTTACTGATTGTAATAACCTTTTCATCCGAGGCCGCCAACTAAGTGGGACCTCCAGCAAAAATCCCTTGCCATACCAAATGGCGTCTTTGAGATTGAACAGACCAAGTACAACGGCTAACCCGCCTGCTACTCGCTGGATCCACGATGTCACGCCGACCGCCGCAATAGCCGAAAAAAGACCCAAGCCCATAGCTAAGTATGAAATGTAAATTGCTAACGAAAATAGTAAGCCGGATGATAATGCTCGTCGGCGATTGCTGGAAGCAAGTACCGTAGCCATCAGTATAATTAAAACGGCAAACTCGCACGGGTTGATCGCGTCAACCAACGCCGCACCGGTGACGATAAAAAAGTTCAGGTACTTTTCCGGTGCCGTTGGCGTCTGCGCTACGTTTGTGTTGGTCGGCTCTGGCGCGGGCCGAACGATTTGATTGGATGGGTTTTCCAGGGCGGAAATAATTGGCTCATCGCCGACATAATAGTGGCCGTTAATTACGGCAAGGGGAACTCCCTGTTGTTCGGACGGCACATTATTTTGAATAAAAAAATTGGTGAGCTCCTGAGCATTTTGCGAATTGGAATATACTTCTTTGCGAATAATGGAGTAGGTATCGTCAAGATGATTATCCTGAATATATTCCTCTACGGCTGCACAATGAGGACAACCCTGGCCAAAATACAAGATTACTTCGGGTTTCCCCTGAGCCCACACGTGCGCGCCGAACATGAATATGACGGCGCTAATCAGCAATATACATTTTAATGATAACAAGAAAATTCTTTTCATATTTTATCAGATAATAACAATTAGACAGACGGTTTTTCTGGCATGATCGGTGCGTGACGTCTTGCCGCAATAAACAATACCGCCAGTATGGTGGCAATCGGCATGGCTAACACCAGACCAACGCTACCGCCTAAAGTCCGCACAATCTCCGTAGCGACCGTTTCATTATTGATGACTTGACTGAAGGTTAAAAATGGCTGCTGTTTAACGCTGAATAAAATAAGCAGCGGCAGGGCCGCCCCGGCGTAAGCCAAAAATAAAGTATTAACAATGGCGCTCATGTGGGAAACGCCGACATTCATGGCTTTACTGAAGACCTGCCGATTAGGCAGTCGGGGGTTGGCCTGCTTTAATTCTTGAACCAGTATTACCTGGGAAATAATCACGTCATCCAGCACGCCCAGCGCGCCGATGATAATTCCGGCGAGCAGCAAGCCCTGGAGGTTAATGCTTTTTCCGGCCAAGCCCATCAGATATATCGCTTCATCACTGGCGAATCCGGTTAATTTGGTCAAGGCCGTGAACCAGACTGATAAAAGTCCGGTGATAATCAGCGCGATTAGAATTGAAAAGACAGCCACCGTGGAAGTGCGCTTAAACCCTTCGGTGACATAAACGGATACAACCAGAATGAACAATGAGCCGACGATGCTGATAAATAAAGGACTGTTGCCCGCTAAAATTCTGGGAACGATAAATTTCAGAATTACCAAGAATGTCAGGATCAAAACAATCAGTGCTCGAAATCCTTTCAGTCTGCCGACAGCGACCACGACCACGGCGAACAACGCCGCCAGCCAGTAGATGGCGCCTTGCCGGACGTAGTCTGTGACGTAAAACACGTCATTGCCTTCCGCGTCTTTGGAACTATTCACCATGACCTTGTCACCCACCTGATAGGTACTGGCGGAGATTACTTCGTGCTGCGTACCGTCAAAAATAATCTCTTTATCGTCCCAACTGCCGGATAGACCCTTTAATTTAAGCTTTTGCTGTATGATCGGGGCGCCATCTTCCGAGGTGATAGTATTTTGCTCAATAACTTCGATCACGCGGGCATTAAATGTTTCCTCGTCCGTCTGGGCTTTGGCGCTATTTGGAAAAGCTAGTATTGCAGACGTTATAAGTACAGCCAGCAACAAATATCCGATGTGATGCGAATTATTCATAAATTTAATGTAAAAATGTTCTTATGAATACCACTTATATAATTAAATTTTTGTTAATTTGGCGTTTCATTACTGTTGTAAATTGATTGCAATTGATTTTTGGTTGATTATCGTATTATTAGATAAAACTTGCGTGGTAATTGTATAATCGCCTGGCGAAATACCGGCACAAGCAGAGCAGGATGGTAAAGTTGAGGTTAAAGCAAGGGTATTTTCTTGGTTATTTTCTAAATTTACAGTTTGGCTTTGGGAAAAATATTTGGCAGATCGGCCTTGGATTCCTTCAGCTTTTATTAAAACTCCACTCACGTCTTGATTTGATTTTAATTTGACTGTCAAAATAATATTTTCCTTTGAATGATATGCCGTTTTGTCAGTCGAAAGACTTAAATTAATACTCAAATCTTGAGCGACATTTACATTTTGATTATGATTTATATTAGTAGCGGCTGCTTTTAAAGGGTCATGGCCAGTGGATACTTCCAAACCATCGTTATAGCCGTCTCCATCAGTATCTGATCTATTGGGATCAGTGCCGTATATTTTTTCTTGTTCATCAACCAAGCTATCATTATCAATGTCCAAAGAAGCTTCATTAACGACAGCATTTACATTTGTATTTACGTTAGTATTAGAATTTAAATTCTGATTTAAATTAGCATTTTGAACTGAATTTTGATCAATATTTTCTTTTTTTGGCCAAAAAATAATAATGCCAGCAACGACTATAAAAAATATCAGGCCAATGATAATTTTTACTTGAACTTTCATAATCTAGATTATTGAGTTTTTAAATTTTAATAATCTTTATCGCCTTGCCTTCTATAAGCGCTTGGGCGGTTTTTTTTCTGGCCGACTGGAGGATGCGCTGAATCGTGCTCTGCGAGGTTTTCATGTGACGCGCGGCCTGGATTTGTTCGTAGCCTTTCATATCAACTAACCAAAAAACCTCCAGTTCTTCTCTGGTTAATTGGACTTGCTGTAATTCTCGCAAAGGGATGCCCCGTGGCTTAAAATAAACCACGCCAGGGTTGATGCAGAGATGTCTTTTTAATCGCGGTCTTGGCATAAATTAATTGTTGTTATTTTTAAATTTTATAATCGCATCCCCAATATTCACCTTTGTCCCAGTTGTAATCAATACCTCAAAAAAGTAATCAGGGAAACATAGGAGCATGCTGGATCCTATGCTGAAATAGCCGCCAATCTCACCCTTTTTATATTTTCCATTAAAATCATTGACGATATGAATTCCATTTACATTAAGTGACCCGACCGGAATCATGGCAAATGGAAAAAATTTTGTTTTAAAAATTAAACCGATGCTTGCGTTTTTCCGTATTGCTCTTGCAAAATAATCGTTCCCCTTAAACAGATTGTCTAACCCGATAAAAACCGGGAACACAGCTTTGCCATTATTGATTTTGGTTGAAATGAGTTCACCATCACAGGGAATTCTCCAATAATGTTTATCTTTAGGGCTTAAGTAGAAATTAAAATAAATCCCTTTTGAGAATAAATCTGCGAATTCCCCAACAATTTCCTTGAGCTCAATTTCCTTTCTAGACTTTGAGGTTATCTTTCCGCTATCTTTTATTCTACCGAAGTCAACCAGTACCGCTTCGACCGGACTTACCACCAGACCAGGATCGTAATTAATATTATCGTCCTGGTATCTGTGAAATTTTTTATTAATACCCAGGTAATCAGCGACTCTCCCCACTACAGTGTATTTTGTTGAATAATCCATTTTCGAGAAAAAGTTGATTGTTTCTTTATTTTATGATAAATTCTTCATGAAAGAAGGCTCCCTGAGCCCTTCCGCTAAGAAGAGCTCAGTTCCCAAGCCTTCTTTTTACTTTGGCTGGCTTTTAAGGGCGGATTTCTCTTCTTTCACCGCCTGAAGCTCTTCCTCGAGCATTTTTTCCTCCTGCTCGAGCGCGGCCATCTCGTTCTTGGGAGAGATGAATCTCCTTGAACCGAAACCATAACCGCCTCGGCAACCCCAGCCCATTCCGCGCCCTCGGCCGTATCCTCGCCCCGCGCCGCAGGGACCCATGCCCCAGCCAGCGCCCGGGCCGCCGCCCCAGACCGGACCTTGCCCATCTTGTCTTGGCATATAATTCACCTCCCTTCTATTATGAATATAAATTCATAATACTATACCACCACATACTGTCAAGGGACGCACTAGGAGGAAATAAGACACGTCTCAATACCCCTTAGTACTGTCCGATTTGTCTCATTTTGAAAACCAAGACCCGACCCACCTGCCTCAAATTCCGCTCTTTTCAAAGTGTCAAAAAACCCTTATAATGCTTGTGTAACCAGGGTACTTAACCCGAGTGGCCCGCCAATAATAACAATTCACTAATTTTTAAAAATATGGATGAGGACCAAAATCACGGAAAAATTTTAGCGGAATGGGAATTTGACGAATTCCCCAGGCACGAACGCACCAGACTGTGGTATATCGTTGCCTTGATTATTTCCGGTGGCCTCCTCCTGTTCGCTATACTTTCGTTGAATTACCTTTTTGCCGCCATTATTCTCATTATCGGCGTCATCGTGATCATGCAAAACAGACGCGAACCCCAACGGCTGACATTGAACATCTGCGAAGACGGCCTGGCGATCGGGACCAATACCTTTTATGAATGGAAAGCCATAAAAAACTTCTGGATAGTCTACGAGCCACCGGAAGTGAAAAATGTCTATTTTGACTTTAAAGCCGGCGTCCGCCCGTCAATCTCGCTCCCTCTGGAAAAACAAAACCCCCTGAACATCAGGAAAATACTGCTCAATTACCTGCCAGAAGCCGTTGACCAGGAAAACGAATCTTTCTCAGACGGCCTCCGGCGTATTTTAAAACTGTAAAAATAAATCACGCCTCATGCCCTCGTCGTCTCCGCCCGGGGTGGACCCCGCCGCATGGCGGGGCAACTATTTTTTAACACATTTATGCGCCCGTAGCTCAGTTGGATAGAGCGTGAGATTGCGGATCTCAAGGCCGCAGGTTCAAGCCCTGCCGGGCGCACCACAAAAAGCCAGGATG
>Ga0265297_10002077_pt1 | contig 42797 bp, 40 predicted proteins | sample Munlanlwell13791_FD_192502 | JGI IMG/M metagenome (GOLD analysis project Ga0265297, IMG submission 192502) | Leachate microbial communities from a municipal landfill in Southern Ontario, Canada - Leachate well 137-91 | ecosystem: Engineered > Solid waste > Landfill > Unclassified | place... | reverse complement strand
GGAACGACAGTCGTTGAGCTGTTGGGAAACTTCGTCCCGAGGCGGCCGTATGCCTCGGGGCGAAGTACGGCGCACGCGGCGCCGATAAATGCCGTTCAGAGGGGGTTTATCAGCACCCTGCTAGCGCAGCCGGGACGCGTCGATGAGGCCCGAGCCCTGCTGCTGCGCGCTCAAGCCGGACAGCGGGGCCGCGGCAGCCTTCAGAGCGCTCCGGACCTGCGAAGGGCTGCGCGCTCCCAAGGAGTACGCCAGCGCGGCCAGACCCGCCACGTGCGGCGAGGCCATGGACGTGCCGGAGAGCCTCGCGGCCTTCCCGCCCGGCCAGGTCGACTCCACGTCCTTGCCCGGAGCGATGAAGTCCACCTCCGGCCCGGTCGTGGCGAAGTCCGCGAGCCCGTCCTGCGAGGTGCTGGCGCTGACCGCGATGACCTCGCTGTAGCTCGCCGGCGCTGAGACCGAGGCTTCCGGATCGTTGCCGGTCGCGGCCACGATGGCGACGCCCGCGGAGACGGCTTTCTTCACGGCCTTGACCATGGCGTCGGAGCCCGGACCGCCGAGGCTCATGTTCGCCACGTTCATGCCGTTCTCAGCCACCCAGGCGATCCCCTCGATGATGGTGGCGATGGACCCGCCGCCCTCGGCGTCGAGGACCTTCACCGCGTAGAGGCTCGCCGCCGGAGCCACTCCCACGATGCCCTTGCCGTCCACCGGCCGCGCGCCGATGGTGCCGGCCACGTGCGTGCCGTGCCCGTGGTCATCCGCGGGCGACGCTCCCGGATCGAGGATATTGGCTCCACCGGCGCAGGCCAGATAGGGGTGGGAACAGTCGATGCCGGTGTCGATGATCGCCACCCTGACCCCGGCCCCGGTCGCCCGGTCCCACGCCTGAGGCGCGCCGACCCGCTTGACTCCCCAGGGGACGAAGACCTTCGAGTCCGCCTGTGCCTTGAAGGAAGCATCCCCGATCCCGGGAGCGGACGCGCTCTTGGCCGCGGACTGCAGCGCGGCTTGAGCGGAGGGCAGGGGGACGGACTCCACGATGATCCACTTGCGGTAGGCGTTCGGCTCCACGGACTCTACGCCCTTGGCGGACTTCAGCGTCACGCCGGCCGGAGTGATCTTCTTGGGGAAGGAGACCAGGAGCCCGTCGACGAACGGAAGCTCCTTGACCACGGTCCCGCCCGCTTGCTCGACCGTCTTGCGCCGCTGCTCCGGGCTCACGCCCGGGAGGAAGGTGACGATCTGCTGATTCTTGGACTCCTCTTGGAGAGCCGTGAAGGAAGCCGCATCAGCCCCCTGGACCACGGCACCGGCGAGCAGAACGATGAACGACAACGCCTCGGCGACGACGCCCATTCCACCACCTCCTAAGGGACCGCATGACGCGGGTCCCGCCCAGAAGGCCTACATTATAAGGACCTGAAGTCCGGCCTGTATAGGTTCGGAGGACCCAGCATTCCGTAGGCCCAAAGTCCTAGACGCCGACGGCTTCCTCTGGCGGCTCCGGATTTTGCATAATGCATCCGCCATGAGCATCTCACGAATCCTCTCAGCGGACGGAGCCACGCTCGCGGTCCTGGTCCTTCTCTCGGTCTATTCTCTCGCCCTGATGTGGGAGCGCAGGGCCTACCACAAGCGGGCCATGGGACGCCTTCAGCCCTTCCTGGCGAAGCTCCGCCAGCTGATGAAGTCCGGAGCGCCCAAGGAGGCGGCGGCGCTCTGCAGGGAGCTCCCGGGAGCGGGAGCGGATGTGGTCATGTCCTGCCTGGTGGGGCCCACGTCGAAGAGAGAGCGGCGCAGCGCGGCGGACCGCGAGCTCGAACGCCAGGTGGCGCGGCTGGAGAAGGGGCTCCCGACCCTGGGGACCATCGGCAGCACCGCTCCCTTCATCGGGCTCTTCGGCACCGTGCTCGGAGTGATGCGCGCGTTCAGCGACCTGGCCAAGGCGGAGAACGCGGGACCGGGCGTGGTCGCGGTCGGCATCTCCAACGCCCTCATCGCCACGGCGGCCGGCCTCTTCGTGGCCATCCCGGCCATCATCGCGTACAACTACTTCACCACGAAGGCCAACCATTTCTCGGACGAGCTGCGCTGGGCCACGGACGAGGTCCTGGACTGGCTCACCGAAGGCTCCTCCGAGCACAAGACCTAGGATGCACGGCCGCTTCGAGAGGCGCAGGCCCATCGCGGAGATGAACCTCATCCCGCTCATCGACGTCTCGCTCATCCTCGTCATCATCTTCATGGTCCTCACCCCGGTGCTGGTGCACTACCAGATGACGGTGCGCCTGCCCACGTCCACGGAAGGCGCTCCGGCGCAGGCCGAGACCACCATCGTCGTGCAGATCGACCGCAACGGCCGCATCACCGTCAACGACAGGCCCGTGGACGCGTCGAAGCTGGAGCGCGAACTCATCGGGCTCCTCGGCAAGTCGGCGCGCAAGACCGTCCTCGTGCAGGCGGACCGGGCGGTCTCCATCCAGAAGGTGGTCTCGGTGCTGGACATCGCCAAGAGGCTCAAGGTCGGCAAGCTGGGGATCGGAGTCACCGGGGGAAAATGACGCTGGACGGCTCCATGAAGCCCTACCTGGCCCTCTCGGCCATGGGGCATGGAGCCCTCGTCGTGCTTGTCGGGATGCTGAGCTCCGGGCCTTCCGGGCCCGGGAAGGTCTACCGCATCGACTTCATCGGACCCACGAGCGGGATACTCAACAGGGACCAAGGCGGCGGCCCCGCTCCCGCGGTGCAGGCTCCGCCCGCTGCCGCTTCTCCAGCCAAGAGGCCGCCTCCTCAGACAGACCCCGACGCTTTCGGGCGGAGGAAGCCGGGAGCCCCTCTCCCTCGGCCCAGCTTCCTGGAAGGCCCAGCGGCCAAAACGACGGCGGAGCCTCCTCCGGTGGCCGCTCCTGCGCAGCCCGCTGCTGCGTCCGGCGGGGCCGGAGAGGAGGGGGGGACCGGGATGGGCAGCGGCCCCGCCGGAGCCCTGGTCTCAGCCGACATAGGGGACTTCCCCTACCCCTGGTTCATCACCCAGGTCCGCACCTCGCTCTGGCAGAAGTGGTCCGAGCGCATGCCCTCGGAACCCGGGGAGTGCACCGTGGTCTTCACGATCCTGAGGAACGGCAAGGCCGTGGACGTGCGCGTGGAGCTCACCTCAGGCGAGAAGGGGTTCGACTACGTGGCCACGAGCGCGGTCCGAGAAGCGGCTCCGTTCCCGCCGCTGCCGACGGGCTTCAGCGAGCCCTTCCTGCGGGTGCATGTGCAGTTCATGACGCAGAGGTGATCTTATGGCCGGCGAGATGTGCTCGAAATGCCGCAAACAGATGGTCCTGGTCAAGCGCTGGTTCCAGTGCAGCGGGTGCCGCGCCTACTTCTGCCCCAGCTGCAAGGACCGCTTCTGCCTCTATTGCCGCGCGGAAGTGAAGCAGGTCGAGAACCGGTAAGGTTGTATCCCCTCGTCCAAAATAGCTACGATAGCCCCGGCCGCGTTGCGCGATGGGAGAGGTGGCCGAGCGGCTGAAGGCGACGGTTTGCTAAACCGTTATACGGGGTAAACCCGTATCAAGGGTTCGAATCCCTTCCTCTCCGAAGTTCCGCCCGACTCCGCAAGGAGTCGGGCTGTCCTTTTTCAGCCGATGGCCTCGATCCTGGAGTGGAACACGCGCGCGGAGGGCAGGCGCGACTCCGGGTTCGGGTCGAGCGCGTCGTAGATGATCTCGTCGAAGGCGACGGGGAGGTCGGCGACGATGGTGCTCGCCTTGGCGTAGTTGCGCTCGGTCTTGGTCGCGCTGACGTTCAGGGAGCCGCCGTACGGGAGGACGCCGGTCAGCATCTCGTAGAGGCAGATGCCGAGCATGTAGACGTCGGCGACAGAGCTGACCAGGCCCTTGTCGGCCTCTGGCGCCATGTAGGCGGGGGTGCCGACGATCGTGCGGGTCTGGTTCATGGTGATGCCGTGGTGGTCGGCCGGTGCGGCCGAGCCGTCGGCCTGCAGCTTCTCCTCGATGCGCCGGGCGATCCCGAAATCCATGACCTTCACGAAGCCCTGGTCCGTGACCATGATGTTGGCCGGCTTGAGGTCCCGATGCACGATGCCGCGGCCATGCGCGAAATCGAGCGCATCGCAGACGGGACGGAGCACGCGCCGGACCATGGCCAGCGGCAGACGCCGCTTCTCCGCGAGCAGGTGCTGGACGGTCTTGCCGGAAGCCATCTCGAAGACCAGGAAGATCCCGGAGGGAAGGTCCAATATCTCGTAGATGCTGATGATGTGCGGGTGATGGAGCGAGGCCACGGTGCGGGCCTCCTGCAGATAGTACTCCCTCGCCTGAGAGCCGAGGGAGCCGAGCTCGGCGGACATCTGCTTGATCGCGACGACCCTGTTGAGCGAATGGTCCTTCGCGTCCCAGACCTGGCCCATACCCCCTTTCCCGATCACCCGTCGGAGCTCGTACTTCCCCGCGAGGAGGTCCCTCTCCGGCTCCTCCGGGCCGCCGCCGGAAACGACCGCCATCGCGCGCCTGGACCGCTCGGGCTTGGCCCAATAAAAATAGACCAACCCGCATCCGCATACGATGATCAGCAGGACCATCCCCAGGAGCGCCATGGACGTCTGGCTGTCGCCCCCAGACTCCGAAGACGCCGCGTCGCGCGCTCCGGGAGGCGGGAACACGCGGTCTCCGTTCATGGCCGCCTTGAGATGCTCGCGGAATCTATCGGGGGCGAGTTCGGCCGCCTTCTCGAGTGCGGCCATCATCTCGGCCCGCTGCTTGCGCTGCTCGTAGGCGTTGGCCTGGATGGCGTAGGCCTGGGCATCGTTCGGATCGGCTCGGAGCGCCTCTTCGGCGCTCATGATGGCGCTCACGTAGTCTTTCTTATTGAGCTGGGCCCAGGCCAAGTTGTCGTAGGCGGCGGAGTTGTCCAAGGGCTTCAACTTCAGGGATTCGCGCGCCATGTCTTCGGCCTCATCGAAGCGGTTCATGCGGTTGTAGGCCGTGGCCTTGAGGCTGTAGGCCTTCGGATTCCGGGGCAGGGCCCCTATGGAATTATCCGCCGCTTGGATGGCGGCGTTGAACCGCCCCGCGTTAAGGCTCTCTCTCGCCTCCTGGATGAAGGCGAGCGCCTGCCTCTCCTCTTCGGAGACCGGATCCTCCTGCGGGACGGCCTCCCTCTCGATCTCCGCCGCCCGGACCGGCGAAGCGGATACGAGGGACGCGAGCGAGACGGCGAGGCAGAGCCTATTCGAGAGAGACACGGTCGGAGATTCGATCTAAAGCTACAAAAAACTCCTGGACATTACCAGGCCGGGCCGAGGGGTCGTCGGCGATGGCTCGCTGGATCAGGGAGTCGAAATCCGGCGAAAGCCCGGGTACGCGGAGCAAGGCCCGCACATATTCCCGGCCGGTGCCTCCGGTCCTGAGCGGGAGATCCCCCGTCACCATCTCGTAGAGGCAGACGCCCAGCGAGTAGATGTCCGCCGCCGGAGCGGCCGGGACCTTGCCGAGTTCCGGCGCGCTGTAGGCCGCCGAACGCTCCGGGGTCCGCGCGGGGAGCGGGGAGGGCGGCGGCGATGACGGAGCGGGGCTCCTCACGCCGAACTCCGTCACTTTCAGATAGCCCTCGTCGGTCAGGAAGATGTTCGAGGGATTCAGGTCCTGGTGCACGAGCCCCCGGCTGTGCGCGAACTCCAGCGCCGCCCCCACGGGCTTGATGAACTGTTTGGCCTGGGCGAGGCTCAAGCCGCGCTTCTGTGCGAGTATCTGCCGCAGGGTCTTGCCGCTGAGCATCTCCAGCACCAGGTAAAGCCCGGCGGGAAGGTCCACCACCTCGATGACGTCCGCGATGTTCGGGTGGCGGAGAGATGCCAGGGTCTTCCCCTGCGCCAGCCAAGCCTCCCGGCACGCCGCGCGCGGCCCGTCGAGGTCCAGCTTCTTGACCGCGACCCGGCGCGTGAGCGTGCGGTCGTTCGCTTCCCACACCTCTCCCAGACTTCCCTTGCCGATGACGCGGATGAGTTCGTACCTCCCGGCCAGGACCCCGCCGAGTCCCGCGGGCTCGACGGAAGGCTCCGCCTTGGAGACTCCGAGGTCCGCAGGCGGGGCCCGCCCGGTCCGGCGCTTGAACCAGGCTGCCGCGCCGACGAACGCCAACGCCGCGGCCGCAGCGCCTGCCAGCGGTCCCATGGGGAGGCGCCTCTCGGCTCCGCCGGGATATCCTCCCCGCGCCGGGGGAGGCGCTTCGGGAGCGGAGGGCTCCACGGCAAACGACCGTTCGCCTGGGACCGGCTCCGCCGCATCCACGGACGCTTCAGGGGCCGGATCCTCGCCGGCCGGTCGGGGCTCCTGGACGCCTTCGGCCTGCTCGCCGGGGCCCACCGGCGGCACATTCACCGCGAACCGGCTTTGGCCGTCCGCATCGCCGTCGTCGCTCCCTTGCCCGGGGGAAAACGCTGCGCAGAGGACGAAGATCGTCGCGGGAAGGGCTCGACGGAGGGTCATATACCCTGGCTAGTATTATACGGAAAGATAATATTGTCAAGACTCATATTAGGTATAATCGCCCTTCCAGACGATCATGCGCGGGGACACCTCCGGACTCCAGGAATCCAAGCCCGTCGACGCCTCGGACACGTTCCTGGGATGGCGGGTCCTGCTCTTCAACTGCGATTGCCACAATTTCGATGAAGTGGAGCGGCAACTCGTCAAGGCGCTCCATTGCCCGTTCGCGCGCGCGCGTGCCTACGCGTGGGAAGCGCATTCGCGGGGCCTGTGCGCCGTGTACCAGGGTCCGCGCGAGCGCTGCGAGGCCGTGGCCGGAGTGCTCGAGGAGATACGGCTGAGGGTCAAGGTCACGAAATGACCGGACTGCCGTCTTGAAAACGTAACATGGACCACGTATTCTCTGCTTGCATGAGGGCGCTAGCATTGCTCCTGGTGTTCAGCGCCGTCCCCGCGCAGGCTGGTCGCGTGGAGAAGGCCCGTGAACTCTATTCCGAAGGCCTAGCGCAGTACCGCAGCGGGGATCTCCAATCGGCGCTCGCGACTCACTCGAAAGCCATCGCGGAGCACTCGGACTTCCTGCCGGCCTTCATCGGCCGCGCCCATATCCGGCATATCCTCGGAGACCGTGAAGGATACCAGGCGGACCTCAAGCGCGGGATGGCGCTGGGCTCGAGCCGCAAGCCCGAGGAGATGGTCGCGCGCGGGGAAGCCCGGACCCTGGCGGGAGACTTCAAGGGAGCCCTCGCGGATTTCGACGCCGCCATCCATGCCGACCCCCAGCTCGCCGACGCCTATCACGGGCGCGGGCGGGTCCGTCGGGCCATGGGGGACTTGGCGGGAGCCATGGCGGACTGGTCCGCCGCGCTCAAGAACGACCCCGACCTCCTCATGGCCCGCTACTCCATGGCCGTGGGGCTGCACGAGAGCCGCGCCGACGACGCGGCGATCAAAGAACTCACGCGCGCGCTGAACGGCAACCCGAAGTTCGCGCTCCCCTACGGGCTCCTCGGGGTCATCTTCGCCGAGCGCGGGGATTTCGAGCGGGCGCTCAAGGCGTATTCCAAGGCGGTCCAGCTCATGCCCACCTACGCGTACGCCCTGATGGGCCGCGCGATGGTGTACATGCAGACGGGGAAGAAGTCCCTGGCGTTCAACGATCTCGCCGAAGCGGCCAAGTGCTCCCCCGGCGACTACGCCCCTCTCTACAACCGGGGTGAGCTCTATCACCGCATGGGGGAGAAGAGGGAGGCGGTCGAGGACTACCGCCGCGTCCTCAAGCTCCCGATCCCGGACCCGCAGAGCGCCTTGGCCGTCGGGCAGCGGTTCATCGAATACGCCCTGTGGGAGGAAGCCGCATCGATGTTCTCGAAAGCCCTGGACGCGGCGCGGTCGAGCCCGGACCCCAGGCTCCGCGTCCTCCAGGAAGACGCCCTGCTCGCGCGGGCCCGGTGCCTGGAGACCTTGGGCCAGGGGAAGGACGCGCTCAAGGACCTGAACTTCGCGGTCCAGGCGTCCTCCTCGTCGCCGCGCGCCTGGACCGAGCGAGGCAAGCTGCTGCACCGGCTGGGATCGCGCGACGCGGCGAGGGGATCCCTCGCCGAAGCCCTGGAGCTCGACGGCGCATTCGCCCCCGCCCTCCTGGCCCAGGGGAACCTCAAGGCCGAGTCGCGCGACTACGACGCCGCGATCGAGGACTTCTCCTCCGCCATCGCTTCGGACCCCGGGCTGTCGGAAGCCTACAACAACCGCGGGGTCCTGCGCACGAGGATGCTGGGAGGTCTCGATAGCGGCATCGCCGACATCATGAAGGCCGTGGAGCTCGACGCCCAGGACCCCGTGTTCCATGTGAACCTGGGCGCGGCCTATGTGAAGCACGGCGACTTCTGGAAAGCGATCGCCGAACTCGACAAGGCTCTCGGGCTCGACGGCCCCAAGGGACGCATCCTGCAGGTCCGCGCCGAGGCCAACGCCGGCCTCGGGCTGGTGTCCAAGGCGATCAAGGACGTCGGGGACGGCCTGGCCGCTGATCCCAAGTCCGCGGAGCTGTTCGTCACCCTGGGGAAGATCCGGCACTCCATGCGCGACTACCCGCAGGCGATCCGCGATCTGGACAAGGCCCTGGCCCTGGATAAGAGGTTCGCGCAGGCTTACCTGCACCGAGGCCTGGCCTACGGGGCTCTTGGAGAGCTGCGCCGCGCCGCCTCGGACTTCGGAGCCGCGGCCGAATACGGGGAGCGGCCGTACGAAGCCTACACGTACCTCTGTCAGACGGAACGGCTCAAGGGCAACCCTTCGCGCGCCGTCGACGCCTGCGACCGGGCGCTGGCGGTGCACCGCGAGTACGCCCCGGCGTACGTCCACCGCGGGCTCGCGTTCCTGGCGGTCGGCTCTTTCGAGAGGGCCGTGAGGGACCTCGACGACGGCGTCCGGCTCGGGGCGCGCTACGCCGAGGCGCTCCTGGCCCGCTCCGTCTCCCATGCGGCGCTCCGGCAATACCGCCAGTCCGACGAGGCATACCGGGAGGCGCTGGCTTTCGATTTCCTGGCGAAGTCCTGCGACATCACCTTCGGCCAGGAGCCCCTGGCCAGGTGGGACTACCAGTTCCTGATCGAGGACCTGTCCAAGACGATCGACAAGGACGCCGACGACCCTTACACGCACGTCGTGCGCGGCAACGCGCTGCACAACAGCGCGCGCTACGACCGCGCCATCCTGGAGTATACCCGGGCCATGGAGGTCAACGACCGCCTGACCGCGGCCTATCTGGCGCGAGGGGCGGCGCTCGCGGCGCAGGATTCCATGGACGCGGCCGAGCACGATATCCGGCGGGCCATCGAGCTCGACCCGATGGACGCCTTCGCGCACCAGTCCCTGGTGACGCTCCTCACCGCGCGCCGGAAATACGCGGACGGACTGAAGGCCGTGACGGCGGCCATGAAGGTCCAGCCCGACAACCCGCGGCCGGATCTCTTCATCAAAGCGGGGAACCTCCGGTATTTCCTGAAGGACATCCGCCGCGCGTCGGAGAGCTACGGGCTCGCTCTCAAGCTCGACCCCGGCAACCCGGACGCGTACAACGGACTCGGGCTCTGCCGCTTCGCCGAGCGCGGGTACAACGCCGCCCTGGAGCACTTCAGCCGGGCCGTCCTGGCGCGCCCCACCGATGACCGCTACTACCGCAACCGCGCCTCCACGTTCGTCAACATGGGAGGCTTCGCGGACGCGGCGAACGACTATAAGCAGGCTCTGCTCGTGAACCGCGACCCGGAGCGCGTGGCCGACTACCAGAAGCTCATCGACAGCAGCGAGAAGATGCTCGAGAAGCCGGAAGGCACGCAAGCGAGGAAGACGTCCGAATGACCGTATGATGATCCCCGAGCTCTTCTCGCGGGGAAAACCAGTATTCTCCTTCGAGTTCTTCCAGCCCAAGTCTCCGACGGAGATGTCCCGCTTCAAGACGACGGTCCGGGATCTCAAGGCCCTGGCCCCGGATTTCGTCACCGTGACCTACGGCGCCGGCGGCGCGGCCGGCGAGCGGATCAAGACGGTGGAGACCGCAGGCCTCATCAAGCGCGAGATCGGGCTGGAGACGGCCGCGCACCTGACCTGTCTGACCCACACCCGTCCGGAGATCCTCGAGGTCATCGACCGCATCGCCGCGCACGGCATCGAGAACATCGTGGCCCTTCGCGGAGACCGGCCGGCCGGCTCCGAGGTCCCGGCCCACGACTTCGAGTACGCCGTCGACCTGGTCCGGATCATCCGCGCACGCAAAGGCTTCCGCATCGGGGTGGCCGGCTACCCGGAGAAGCACCCGGAGGCGGTCTCCCGGCAGACCGACCTCATCCACCTCAAGGAGAAGGTGGCCGCCGGCGCCGACTGGGTGATCACGCAGCTCTTCTTCAAGAACGCGGACTATTTCGATTTCGTCCGCCGCGCGCGCGCCGTCGGGATATCGGTCCCGATCGTGCCCGGCATCATGCCGGTCACCAGCTTCTCGCAGATACAGCGCTTCACGACCCTGTGCGGCGCCTCCCTCCCCGAGCCGATGGTGGCCGAGCTCGGACCGATCGCGTCGGACCCCGACGCGGTCTCCCGCTACGGCATCGAATACGCGACGCAGCAGTGCCGGGGACTCCTGGACGGGGGAGCCCCGGGCATCCACTTTTACACCCTCAACCGCTCGCACGCGACGGCCACCATACTCTCCAGACTTCGGGCTGGATGATCCTCGCGACCCTTCTTTTGACGGCGCTCTCACCGGCCGCCGGAGCCTCCTCCAGCGGAACGCTCGACTCCGTCCTCATCGACCGGAGGGACGTCTTCGACCCATCGGTCCCCGGAGAGGACTCCTGGATGTTCCGCACGGCGAACCGCCTCCACGTACGCACGCGCGAGGCTGTGGTGAGGCGCGATCTCCTTCTCGGGCCTGGGGACGCATGGGACCCGCTCGAGGCGCTCGAGACCGAGAGGAATCTGCGCTCCCTGCCGTTCCTTAGGGAAGCGGAGCTCTCCCGGCAAGGGTCCGCCTTGAGCGTGCGCACCCGGGATTCCTGGACGCTCCTGCCCCGCGTGAGCATCGGGACCGAGGGGGGGGACACCTCCTTCGGCTACGGCATCGAGGAGCGGAACCTGCTCGGGTTCGGTAAGACGGTGAAGCTGGCCCACTCCAAGTCCGAGGGCGAGACTCGGGACGAAGCGCGCTACTACGATCCCAGGCTGCTCGGGACCTGGTGGAACCTGGACGGCTTCTACGCGGATGTCGAGGGCGGGCGAGAGAAGGGTGCCCGGCTGCGCAGGCCCTTCTTCTCCCTGCGGACCGCGGCCGCGGCGGACTCCTCCTGGGCCAACACCGCCCGGGACGACGTCCTGCGTCAAGGCGCTCTCGAGACTTCAAGATTCTCGCACGCGTTCCGCGGATTCCAGGCCAATCTCGGCGGGAGGGTGGTCGGACATGGGACGCTCACCCATCGCGCCCTCGTCGGCGCCGCCTACGAACGGCACCGCTTCTCCGCTCTGCACGACACCGCTCCCGGGACACTGCCCCCGGACCGCACCCTGGCCGGTCCCTGGGCAGGCTACGAACTCCTCCAAGCGGACTACCGGAAGGAGACCGAGATCGACACCACCCAGCGGGTCGAAGACTTCAACCTCGGCAACGAACTCTTCCTCAAAACGGGTCCGGCGCTCCGGTCCTGGGGCTCCGGACGCGACCTCTGGCTCTTGAGCGCCGTCGACCGCCACGGTCTTCCCCTGGGAGAGGGACGCTTCGCCTTGGCCCAAGCCGGGGCCACGGCGCGCCTGTCCCGCACCGGCGCGGAGAACGGGGTCTTCTTCGCGAGCCTCAACCTCTTCTGCAAACTCCGGGCTCCGAGCCGTCAGACCCTGGTCGCCCATCTGGAGTTCAACGACTCGCGCCGCCTCGACGGAGAGCGCCAATTCATCCTGGGAGGCGCCACGGGACTGCGCGGGTACAAGAACGACAGCTTCACCGGGACCCGCGCCGTGCTGGCGAACGTCGAGGACCGGTTCTTCCTCGACCGGGACTTCCTGCACCTGTTCTACCTCGGAGGAGTCGTGTTCCTGGACTCCGGGAGCGTAGCCCCGGACTGGAGGTTCAAAACGGACGTGGGGCTAGGCCTGCGCGTATCCCCGTCGCGCTCGGCGAGCGGGCGGGTGCTGCGCGCGGACGTGGCGTACGCCCTTCAGGACGGCCCGGGCCCGGACCGCTGGGTGGTCTCTCTCCAGGCCGGCCAGGCCTTCAGCATCGGAGGCAGCGCCAACCGACGCGCCCTGGCTCGGCCGGACGAAGGGCTGGCGGTCGACGAAGAGGACTTCCTAAGAAGGTAAGAAGACGGCATCTGCGCGGCGCTGTGTGCGCCGAACTTCGCCCTTTCGCTATCGCGAAAGGGCGAAGTTTCTCAACAGCGAAACGGCTGTTTCTTTTTCTAAGGTCATTCCCAATTGAGTAACAGCCGTTGGGGCCGATGAATTCTACGCAGCCTTCTTGTCGAGCCTGTCCGTCACGTAGCGGAACGTCATGAGCAGGATGAACCCGAGCACGCCGATGAGCGTGAAGACGTACCAGATGTAGTGCGCGTGCGCGTACATCGCCGAGCGCGCCGCCTCATCCAATCCCGGAGGCAGCTTGGAAGGGTCCGGGCACCATCGGTCCAGGAGCATGCCGGACAAGATGAAGCCGAAGAGCCAGCCGAAGGCAGAGTTCAGGTGGGCGTAGCCCATGTAGAGCCCGGTCTCGCCTTCCGGAGCCTGCTTGGACGCGTACTCCAGGTAGCGGGGGGAGAGGAAGCACTCGGCGAAGCCCTGGAAGACGATGCCCACGATCATCATGAGGATGATCGTGTTCACGCTCGTGAAGCCCAGGGAGACCTCCTTCGTCCCGATGAGAGGAGCCAGGGCCACGCACAAGGCGGAGAAGGGGATGATGAGGAAGGAGACCGCGATGGAGCTGATGGGCTTCCAGCTGCGGACCATCTGCGTCACCGGGATGACGCACAGGACGACCACGAAGGGATTCACGTTGGCGATCCAGCCCGGCTTGCTCGATAGGCCGACCATGCGGAAGAGGTACTTCGGCATGGTGGCGTAGAGCTGGCCCTGGATGGCCCAGAAGAATCCCGTGATGACGATAAGACAGGCGAAACGCCAGTTCGAGAGGGCTTTCAGGAGCCCCTGACCGAGCTCCGAGAGGCTCTTCCGGCGGGTGCCGGGAGCCGCCTCGACCTCGCGGTAGGCGAAGAAGGTGAGCAGGAGCGCGAGGAACGCCATGCACGACGCGTAGAGGTTGACGAACTGCAGTTCCCAGCCCGGGCCCGACGGGTTGCCGAGCAGGCCCCTCAAGGCCGCCAGCAGGCCCGAGTCGCCGGAATTCAGGAACGCCTGCCGGATAGGGTCCACGAAGCTCTTGCCCGAGAACGCCCCGATGTTGACGGCCCAGTAGAACAAAGAGAAAGCTCGGGCGCGGTTGTGCTCGTCCGAGCACTTAGCCACGGTGCCCGAGACCACGGGCTTGACGATCGCGGCTCCGGAGATGATGAGAAGCAGCGAAAGTATGGCCGTGGGCTTGGTGGGCACGGCGCCCAGAAGCGCGTAGCCCAGCGTCAGGAGCAGGAAGGCCGTGCACAGGGCCTTACGGAAGCCGATGCGGTCGGCCAGGGTGCCCATGAAGGTCGGCATGAGATAGAGCAGGAACGCGAACACGCCGGTGACCACGCCGGTCTCCTTATCCGAGAACCCGATGCGGGTCGTCAGGTAGACCGCCAAAAAGATGAAGCAGCCGTAGTACGCGGCCCGCTCGAAGAGCTCGATGACGTTCGCGAACCAGAAATTCGACGGGAACTTCCAAGTGGACTTCTCTTCGCTCATGGACGCTATGGTATCATACTAGGAGATGCGTCTCCTCATCGTCGAATCCCCGGTCAAGGCGCGCAAGCTCCGCGATTTCCTCGGCAAGGACTACCGCATCGAAGCCTCTTTCGGGCACGTGCGCGATCTGCCGGCCAAGGGAGACCTCGCGGTGGCTTTCGAGAACGGCCAAGTCAAGCCGGTCTACGCGCCCCTCGAGCGCGCGGCGAGGGCGCTCGGCCAGCTCTCTTCATTGGCGGCGAAGGCGGAAGAGGTCCTGCTCGCCATGGACCCGGACCGGGAGGGGGAGGCCATCGCCTGGCACATGTCCCAGCTCCTCGGCGAACGCACCTACCGCCGCGTGGTGTTCCACGCCGTGACCAAGGTGGAGGTCCAGAAAGCCGTGTCGTCCCCGCGCGACATCGACCAGCGCCTGGTCAACGCGCAGCAGGCGCGCCGCGTCCTCGACCGCGTGGTCGGCTGGCTCGTGAGTCCGACCCTGCGGCGCGTGGGCAAGGAGGCAAGGAGCGCGGGCCGGGTCCAATCGGTCGCCCTGCGCTTGGTGGCCGAGCGCGAGGCCGAGATCTCCAAGTTCAAGACGCTCGAGTACTTCGTCCTCTCGGCCAAGCTCGAGAAGCCCGGCGCCCCGCCTCCCTTCACGGCGAAGCTCGTGGCGTACGCGGGCAAGCCGCCGAAGGACATGCTGACGGACCCTGCGCGCGCGGCCAAGGGAGTGGAATGGTGTAAAGCGCAGAAGTGGGAAGTGCTCTCCTGCGACCGGCGCGACTCGGCCCGCAACCCCCCGCCCCCCTTCATGACCGCGACGGTCCAGCAGGCGGCCTCGGTCCGGCTGGGGATGAACCCGGACGCCACCATGAAGCTGCTCCAGGGCCTCTTCGACGACGGCCGCATCACCTACCATCGGACCGACTCCGCAGCCCTGGCCCCCGAAGCCGTCGAGGCGGCGCGCGCCATCATCGCGAAGGGCTTCCCTCCGGAGTACCTCCCCAAGGCGCCGATCGTCCACGCGACCAAGGCCGCCAACGCGCAGGAGGCGCACGAGGCCATCCGGCCGACCCATCCCGAGACCGGGCCCGACGCCCTCGGGGACACGGACGCCGGGAGGCTCTATCGCCTCATCTGGCAGCGCTTCATCGCCTGTCAGATGTCTCCCGGGCAGGATCAGATCACGACGATCGACGTGGCGTGCGCTCCAGGGGCGCGCCAGGTGGAAGGCCGCCCGGAGCCCATGCTCGTATTCCAGGCCAAGGGCAAGGTAACCCTCTTCGACGGCTGGCGCCGCCTCTCCGGAGAGGACGCCACCGAGGAATCCAAACCCAAGGGGAAGGGGGAGGAGGACGATGAGACCGACGCGGAGCTGCCGCTCCTGGATTCCGGCGACCCCCTGACGCTCTTGGACCTCGCCGCGCTCAAGCGTTCCACCAAGCCCCCGCCACGCTACACACAGGCCTCCCTCATCAAGAAGCTCGAGCGCGACGGGATCGGGAGGCCCTCCACCTACGCGAACATCATGCGCACCATCCTGGACCGCGGCTATGTGGAGGAGAAAAAGCGCAAGCTGCACGCGACCCCGCTCGGGCTCCGCGTGACCGACTATCTCGTACGCCACTTCAGCGGCAACTTCATAGACCTCGGCTACACGGCGCGACTCGAGGAGGAACTGGATCGCATCTCTCGCGGGGAGGCGGACTGGGAGAAGGTGGTGACGGAGGCGAGCTTCGCGGTGCTCAAGCTCGCCCAGCGCGCGGGCCTGCGGGGGAACCCGTTGAACAAGGCGGCCCCCTTATCCTAATATCGCTAGCCATCTCTTCCGGTTAGGCCCATGCCCCACGCCAGGATATCCAGAGACTTCCTCCGCCGCGAGCCCCGCTCGGGCGTGGCCGTGGTCATCGACGTGCTGCGCTTCTCGACCACGCTGTGCGCCCTCCTGCGGGCGGGGCGCCGCAGGATCCGCGTCGCCAGGGACCCGGAGGGGCTGGCGTCGGTACGCGACCTCGATTGCGCCGATGTCTTCTCCGAGGCCCCTTTCCGAGGGCCGGGACGACGCTTCGACAACTCGCCGCACCAAGCGTCCCAGTCCCGCGGGAACCGCCCCGTCTACGTGACGACCGCGACGGGCTCGAAGGCCGTGTTCGCGGCCAGAGGCGCCGACGTCGTGCTCATCGCCTGCTTCGCGAACTTCGACGCCGTGCTGCGCCTCCTCTCGCGCACGCGCCGCCGCGTCCAACTGCTGCCCGCGGGCGTCCTGGAAGACGAGCTCTGCGCGGGGGCGCTCCGGGAAGCCCTCGCCGGCGACCGGCTGGCCGCGGAAAAGGCTCTCGCACGCCTGAGACAGGGCCCCCGCATGGCCCAGTTCCTGCGCTCGACCCCGCGGCACGGGGACAAGGATCTGGCCCTGTGCCTGACGCTCAACAGTCTTCCGGTGGTCCCGGAGGCGGTGTTCTGCCCTTCGGACCCGGCTATCGCGCGGGTCCGAAGGGCCGCCCGCTCATGAAGGGACGCCGCTGGGTCCGGATCCTCCTCCTCGTCGGCGGCGCCGGCCTCCTCCTGCTGGCCGCGGCCGCGCTGACGCTCCGCCTGCTCTTCCCTCCGGAGAAAGTCCGCTCCATGGCCATGGAGCGGCTGCAGAAGGCGCTGGGCCGCGAGGTGCGCATCGCCTCGGCCTCCGTCGGCCTGCGCGGGGTCGATCTCACCGGGTTGGAGGTCTCGGAGGTCCCGGACTTCAAGGCCGGGACCTCTCTGAAGGCCGGGCGGGTCCGGGTGCGCGTGCTCCTTGGGCCGCTGCTCCGGCGGCGGGAGTTCCAAGCGACGGAGATCTGGCTCGATAAGTGGTCTATCCGCATCCATGCGCCTCACACCATCCCCAAGACGGCGCCGGGCCCTATCGGAAGGCCCGGCACCGCAGCGGCCGTCACATTGCCCAGCTTCGACATCGCGCACCTTTCCATGACCCAGGGAGAGGTCTCTTACGAGGACCCGCGCTCCGAGCTGAAAGTCGGGCTCACGGGGATCGGACTCGACGCGTCCGACGTCTCGCCGGACCACCCCGTCCCGATGCGCCTCGACATGGGGTATTCGGTGCGGCGGGGCCGGTCCGCGTACTCCGGGAACATCCGCTACCGGGGAGTCTTGGACCTCGGCCGCGGCGACCCCGCCCGGATGTCCGTGGAGCTCAAGCCTTTGGCCGCCAGGCTCCTCGGCATGGAAGTCGAACTCGCCGGGATCGTGCGCGACTTCGCATCCCCGGAGGTCGACCTGGCCCTGTCCGTCCCGCGCATGAACTCCTCCTCCCTGAAGGGGGTCGTCGACCTCCCTCCGGGGCTGCGCCTGCCCTCGCTCAAGGGCGCGGTCAAGCTCCGCTTCGCCGGAGAGACCGTGGAGGTGCGCAGGCTCGAGCTCACCGGCGGGCCCATGTCGGTCTCCCTGACCGGTCGCGGGAAAGGCCCGCGCTGGGAGCTCGACCCTTCCAAGGTCCGATACCAGGGCATGGAGATGAACCTCGGGGGGAAGGTCGACCTTCCCGCAGGGGGAAGAAAGGATATCGTGGCGGATCTCAGGCTGGAGACGAACCGGCTCTCCTTGGTCGAGGCGATCGGGCTCTATCCGTCCGCCGCCGCCGCCGCTCCGCAGGGGGAGGTGATGCTGCGCCTCTCGGCCAAAGGCGCGCTTTCAAAGCCCGACCTCCAGGGCAAGGCGGAACTCTTCAAGGTGGGAGCCTCGTATGCCGGGCACAAGGTCCGGGACCTCGACGGCGAGGTCTCGGTCACTCCGAAGTCGCTCGCGGCTTCGCTCAAGGGCGAACTGGATGGGGAGTCCCTCGAGTTCAAGGCGACGGTCTCCGATTTCAGGGGGCCGCGGCCGAGCGTGCGCGTGGACGGCAGACTCTCTCGGCTGGACCTAGGCAAGTTCGTCAGGGAGAAGGAAGAGGCTTCTCCTTCCGAGACATCCTCGTCGACGGCGCCGCCGCCCAAGAGGCTCTTCGACAGCTCCGGCGCCTTCACCGCGGGGCGCATCGAACATCCGCGCTTCAAGTCCGGGGAAGCCAAGGTCGACTGGGACCTCAAGGGCCTCGACCCGGGGCTCTCCGGAGCGAGCGGGACGATCAAGCTGCACGTGGGCGAAGGCAGCTTCGAGGAGCTCAAGGCTCTCGCCGAGTCCAAGCCCCTGCTCAAGCTCCTCCTGCTCCCGATCACCACCCTCCAACGCGTGGCGGGCCTCGTCAAGGTCCCGCTGTTCCCCAGGTTCGACAAGGTGGACTTCAAGGAGATCACCGGAGGCTACTCTCTCGCGAACGGGATGCTGACTGTCCGCGAGTCCCATCTGGACTCCGCCCTCGCCGATGTCTCCATGACCGGGACCGCGGACCTCTCCAGGGAGACCCTCGACCTGCGCGTGGACACCCGGCTCCCGGTGGCTCAGGTCTCCGGGCCCATCGGCTTCAAGGTGAGCGGCAGCCTCGCCGATCCCAAGGTCAAGCTGGACCCCCTCTCCATCCTCAAACAGCCGGAAGTCGAGAAGGTCATCGACAAGGGGAAGGAACTGCTCAAGGGGCTGTTCAAGCAGCCCTGAGGGCTCAGGCTTTCTCGGCCACGATCCGCTTGATCACGCTCGTGGGCCCGTCCACGACCTACGCGTGGGTCAAGAACAGGTGGCCAGGCCCGCTCGATCAAAGGACGGACATCTTACTCGGGCATTGTAGCCCCGCCGTCCGGGGGAGTCAATGCGCCGATCCGCTCGCGCAGAGCCTCGCGAGGGCGTCTCCTGTCCAGGGACCGCAGGGCCTGAAGGGTCTTCTTCCAGTCCCGCCCCAAGCCCTCGTGGAGCCGCTGAAAATCCCCGAGCTCGCAGTAGTAGCGGCGGATCCCGAGCACGAGCGCGTTGTTGAGCGTCCGGCCCGGCGCCAGAGGCAGCCCGGGCCGGGCTCGGGAGAAGACCTCCTCGCGCAGGAGCAGCTTCTCCTCGTCGCTCGCGCCGGAGGAGTAGAGGCGCGACAGCTCGGCGTAGAGAGCCTCCATGGCGCGGACGGTCTCCCGCTCCCGCCGGAGCGAATCGGAGAACTCCCGCGACTCGGGGGAATCCTCTCCGAAACGCCTCCGAAGGAAATCCGCGGACCCCTCCTGCCCCAGGAAGGTGGCCGCGGACTCGTTGAATTCGGCCTGCCCTTTAAAATAGACCGCCAGGTGGGACATCTCATGCAGGAGGACCTCGGCCAGGCGACCGCTGCCGTGGCCCAACATGGTCGAGAGCACCGGGTCCGAGGTCCAGCCCAGGGTGCTATAGGCTTCGACCTCCATGATCGCCGTGTCGTAGCCCTTCGCTTCGAGCCTGCGGGCTTCGCGGCGGGCGCTCTTCGGGTCGAAATGGCACTTGTAGGGGATGCGGCCCATGACCGGGAACCACCACTCATAAGGCTCGAAAGACGTCTTCTTGCAGGCGGTGACGGCCAGGGCGACGTAAGGACGCGGGACCTCCACATAGGACATGTAGTTCCGGGTGGTCCTGAGCCCCATGGTCTCGACGCCGAACCGGCGGACCTCCTGCGAGAGCCGGAGCCCGGCCTTGAGCCCCTCCGGCGTGCGCGGATCCTGGAGGAGACGCTCGATGGGCCGCTTCGCCGCGAGCATGCGCATGTGCCCGACGCCGGCCTTGAGCACGTAGGCCGGCGAGCAGCCGGAGAAGAGTAGGACGAAGATGAGGAGGAGCGTCGCTTCCACGGCAGGTCTCGTCGCCATGATGATACAATATGCGGTCTTCGGGCTCATGATCGGACTCGCGCGCTGGATCGGCGGCATGGTGAGGGTCTTCCTCTCTCTCACGGGGGGGCTCGCCGTCTTCTACGGCAGGATGCTCTCCCGCGCGGCCCTGCCGCACCGGCTGAACTGGAAGTTGCTGGGGAAGATCTCCCTCAACCAAGTCTACTTCACGGGCCTGCAGGCCCTGCCCCTGGTGGGGGGTATCGCGACGCTCATCGGCGGCGTGTCCATCATACAGTCTTTCAATCTCCTGACCGGCCTGGCCGATTCGTTCATCGGCACGCTCCTCGTCTCCATCATCGTGCGCGAACTGGGCCCGCTCATCACCGGCGTCATCCTCATCGGCCGGTCGGCCACGGCCATGGCCACGGAACTCGGCTCCATGCGCCTGCGCGGCGAGGTCGAGATCCTCGAGGCCCACCGCATCGACACGATCGCCTTCGTGGTCGTCCCCCGAGTCCTGGCCGCCGTCCTCGCCACGTTCGTGCTCATCATCGTCTTCGACCTCATGGGCATCCTGGGAGGGTTCGTCATCACCCTGCTGCTGGCGGACATCTCATTCTCCCTGCTCCAGACTCGGGTCCTGGCCGCCCTGACCAACGCGGACCTGCTCGCCTCGGGCTTGAAGGCCGTGCTCTTCGGCCAAGCGGTCGCGGTCCCGGCCTGCTTCTACGGTCTGCGGGTCTCCCGCTCCTCCACGGAGCTCCCCCAGGCCGTCACCAAGAGCGTGGTATTCTCCCTGGCGTCGCTCTTCCTGCTCGACATCTGCGTGGCGGCGGCCTTCTACCTATGAACCTTCTGGAGATCGACGGCATGACGGTCGTGCGCGGCGGCAAGCCCGCCTTGACCGACGTATCGCTCGCCGCGGGCCCGGGGGACTGCGTGGTCATCTTCGGCCGGTTCGGTTCGGGCAAGCACTCGTTCATCCAATCCATCACCGGGGTGGTCCGGCCGAACGCGGGGACGCTGCGCATCCAGGACCCGAGGCCGGAGCCGCGGCTGCCCGTCGCCTACGTCTCTCTCGAAGGGCTCCTGAGCAACCTCACCCTCATCGAGAACGCGATCCTGCCGACCCTCTACCACCGGCTCCTGAGCCGGAACGAGGCCCGAGCGCGGGCCATGGAGATATTCGCGCAGCTCGGGATCGCGGCCCTGGCCGGGCATCGGCCGGACGGGATCGGCAACGGGGCCAGGCGCCTGGCTCAGGTCGCGCGGGCCCTGCTGCTGGACCCCACGGTCTACGTCTTCGACGATCCGCTCGAAGAGATCGACATCGAGGCCGCGCAGAGGGTCCGGTCCGTCCTCCAGGACCTGAAGGCGCGGGCCCAGTCCGTGGTGATCGTGGCGACGACCGGGACGCTGAGGCCGTATCTCGATTGGGCGCAGCGCTTCTGCTGGGCCCGGGCGTGGAGGGTCCAGACCTTCGCCGGGAAGGAGGAACTTCTGGCCTGCCCGACGGCGGACCTTAAGGTATATTTGTCATAGGAGAGAACGGGATGGAGTTCGAGAGAAGGGATGTCTGGGTCGGCGCGGTCCTCATGGGAGCCCTGGCCGCGTTCGCGGCGGTCCTCCTCGTCGTCAACCGGGAACGTCTCTCCTCGGAGACCTATCGGGTCGAGATACAGCTCCCCAACATCGCGGGGCTCGACAAGGGCACCGAGGTGATCCACAAGGGCTACAAGGTGGGGGCGGTGGAGCGGGTCAGCGTGGCCTACGAGCCGGACTTCACCTTCCATCTGCTGCTCGCCATCAAGCGCGAGATCCGCCTGCGCAAGGGCACGCAAGCCATCGTGAAGAGCAAGGGGCTGGGCGGCAGCGCGTACCTGGTGCTGGAGTCTCCGGCCGACGGAAGTCCCGAGGGGCTCGTCAAGGACGGAGACACCCTGCCGGCCATGATGGACACCGACCTGCTCGCTCGGGCCAACGACGTCATGAACGACGTGCAGCGCTTCGTCAAAGACCTGGACAAGGGAGGAGCCAAGGACGACATCCAGCAGACGCTCCGGCAGGCCAAGGCCGCCATGGTCCATCTGGACATGACGCTGGTGCAGATGAACGCCCTGCTCGCCGAGGACAGGAAGGCGCTCAAGAGCACGCTGGAGCAGGCCCAAGGCGCCACCACGCAGATCAACGAACTCTTGAGAGTCCAGAACAAGGCCATCCAGGGCAGCCTGGAGAACGTGCACGAGGCGACCCGCCACCTGCCGGCCATCCTGGCCAACGTCGAGGAATTCACCGCGGACGTCAAGCGCCGGCCCTGGCGCCTGCTGCGGATCGGAAAGGAAGAGAAGGAACCGGATAAGAAGAAGAAATAAGCAGTTTGCTAGAATAGCGGCCATTATAGAAACGTCTAACCTTGAATCCCTGATGCGCGCGCACGCGATAGTCTTGTTGGCCCTCATGACCGCCGGCTGCTCGCTGAAGTCCGTCGCGCTGCGGACGACCGGGTCCCTCCTGCGGACAGGTTCCGCGGCGTACCACACCGAGGCCGACCCCGCGCTGGCGAAAGACGCCATGCCCGGCCAGCTCAAGCTGCTGGAGTCCCTGCTCCAGAGTTCCCCGGACGACCCCCGGCTGCTCTCCGCGCTGGCGGAGGGTTATGTGGGCTACTCCTTCCTGTTCCTGGAGGACGAGGCTCCCGAGCGCGCCAAGGGGCTCTACCGGCGGGCCGCGGACTACGGGATGAGGCTGCTCGGCCGCAAGAAGCGCTTCCGGGGCCTGGACCGCATGAGGCCGGAGGAGCTCGACACCGCGCTCAAGGGCGCGGGCCGGGGGGATGTGCCGGCCCTCTACTGGACCGCCTACGCGCTCGCGGGGTGGGCCAACCTCGACATGAACGACCCGGAGGCCCTGGCCGCCCTGCCGCGGGCCGCGCGCATGATGGGGCGGGTGCTCGAGCTCGACCCCGGCTTCCAGTTCGGCGGGCCGGATATCTTCTTCGGGGTCTACTACGGGGTCCGGCCGCGCATCGCGGGCGGCGACCCGGAGAAGTCCAAGGCCCATTTCGACGCCGCCCTTTCACGCGGGGGAGGCCGCTATCTCACGGCGGGGCTCCTCTGCGCCAAGTACTACGCCGCCACGGTGTTGGACGAGGCCCTCTTCAGAAACCTCCTGAAGTCCGTCCTCGAGGCGCCTGCGGACGCGCTCCCCGAGGCTCGTCTGGCCAACGAGGTGGCCAAGCTCAAGGCCAAGAAGCTCCTGGAGAAAACCGATGACCTGTTTTAGCCTCCTGCTGGCGCTTGCCGCCGGCATCGGCGCGGACGCGCCGTTGCACTGCGCCGCCTCTGGGGATGCGTCAGGCGCACGTGCGCAGATCAAGTTCGCGACGCTGGCCCCGGAAGGGACCAATGCCATGAAGACCATGCAGTCCATCGATGCGGAGGTCAAGAAGCAGACCTCGGGCAGGCTGGGCTTCAAGTTCTACGCGGGCGGCCGTCAGGGCGATGAGAAGGACATGGTGCGCAAGATCCGCGCCGGCCAGCTCCACAGCGGGGGATTCACCGGCGTGGGCCTGGGCGAGATCGCGCCCGAGGTCCGCATCCTGGACGCGCCGTGGCTGTTCAAGGACGCCAAGGAGGTCGACCACGTCTACGGCGCCTTGGCGCAGGATTTCGAGCGGGCCTTCGCGGCGAACGGGTACGTCCTGCTCGGCTGGACCGAGGTGGGGTTCGCCCACGTGTTCTCCAACGCGCCGGTGCGCTCCCCCCAGGACATGAAAACCCTCAAGATCTGGGTCTGGGAGGGGGACCCCATCGCGGAGGCCGCGTTCAAGGCCATCGGCGTGCACCCGATCCCGCTCTCCATCACGGACGTCAACACCTCCCTGCAGACCGGGCTCATCAACGCGGTCTACTCCTCCCCGCTCTACGCGATGGCTCTGCAGTGGCATGAGAAGACCAAGTATATCCACTCCGTGCCTCTCGCGAACGCCTCCGGCGCGGTGCTCGTCTCCAAAAAGCTCTTCGACACGCTCCCGCCCCAGGACCAGCAGATCCTGCTCAAGGTCTGCCGGGAGAAGCTCAAGACGCTCAACGAGCTCACCCGGCAGGAAAACGAGAAGGCGCTCTCCACCCTGAAGGCCCAAGGCATGAAGATGACGGACGCCTCGCCGGATGCGGTCAAGGCCTACGAAGAGGCGGGGCGCTCGGCGCGCCGCTCGCTCGTGGGGCGGCTCTACCCCCAGACGACGCTCGACCGGGTGGAGAGGACCCTCGCCGAATACCGCGCCAAGAAGACCAAGAAGAAATAATCCCCGGTGGAAAAGCTGCGCGCGTTCGAATCCAGGCTCCGCTCCGTCGAGAAAGGGCTGCTCATCGCCCTGGTATGCGTCCTCGTCTCTCTGAGCTTCGTGCAGGTCGTGCTCCGGTCGTTCTTCTCCATGGGCCTGCTCTGGGGGGACACGTTCCTCCGGCACATGGTCCTCTGGGTCGGCTTCCTGGGAGCCTGCGTAGCGACCGTCGACAACAAGCAGTTCTCCATCGACGCCGCAGCCCGAGCCTTCCGGGGGCGGACCAAGAGCGCTGCCCACGTCTTTGCGAACCTGTTCACCTGCGCGGTATGCGGGCTCCTGGCCCGCGCCTCCCTCACATTCTTCCAGCAGGAGCGGCAGGCCGCCGCCGTCCTTTTCTCGGTCGGGAGCCTCGAGGTCCAGACCTGGGTGTTCGAGCTCATCCTGCCCGCGGGGTTCCTCCTGCTGGCGCTGCACTACGCCTTGAAGATCGTCCTGGACCTGGAGGACCGGCCGTGACCGCCCTCCTCGTCGGGCTGCTGCTCCTGGGCCTGATCGCGGCCGGGGCCCCCGTCTTCGCCCTCATGGGAGCCCTGGGCCTGTGGCTCTTCCACGGCGCGGGCATCGACCCCTCGGCGCTCATCATCGAGCTCTTCCGCCTGGCGAGCCTGCCCGCGCTCATCGCCATCCCGCTGTTCACTTTCGCGGGCTTCGTCCTGGCGGAGTCCAAGGCGCCGCAGCGCCTGCTGGCCCTGGCGGAGTCCCTTTTCGGCTGGATGCCGGGAGGCCTCGCCATCGTGGGACTCATCAGCTGCGCCGGATTCACGGCGTTCACCGGCGCCTCCGGGGTGACGATCATCGCCCTGGGGGGGCTCCTGCATCCGATGCTGCTCAAGCAGCGCTATCCCGAGCGCTTCACCCTGGGCCTGCTGACCACCACCGGCAGCCTGGGCCTGCTCTTCCCGCCCTCTCTTCCCATCATCCTCTACGGTCTGGTCGCCGGGGTGAACATCGACCACCTGTTCCGCGCCGGGGCGGTCCCGGGAGTGCTCCTGCTGGCCGTGCTGGCCGCCTACAGCGCCTGGACCAGCTCGCGCGCCGGGATCGAACGCGCCCCGTTCCGCTGGAGCGCCGTGCTCGAGGCCGTCCGCGCCGCGGCCTGGGAGATCCCGCTGCCCTTCGTCATCGTCGGAGGGATCTACGGGGGGGTCTTCACCGCCTCGGATGCCGCGGCCGTGATGGCTTTCTACGTGCTCGTCGTGGAGATGTTCGTCTACAAGGACATCTCGTTCGGCCAGCTCCCCCACATCGTGCAGGAGAGCATGGCGCTGGTCGGAGCCATCCTGGTGGTCCTGGGCTGCGCGCTGGGACTCACGAACTACATGATCGACGCCGAGATACCGGAGAGGCTCTTCGCCTGGCTGCAGGTCTGGGTGAGCTCGAAGACGGTCTTCCTCATCGTCCTCAACATGATGCTGCTGGTGGTCAACATGGTGGAGATATTCTCAGCCATCGTCATCGTGGTCCCCCTCATCGTCCCCATCGCGGCCCAATACGGCATAGACCCCATCCACATGGGGATCATCTTCCTGCTGAACCTGGAGATCGGCTACATGACCCCTCCCTTGGGCCTGAACCTGTTCCTCGCCAACCGCAGGTTCAACCAGCCGCTGGTGAAGCTATACGGAGCCACGTTCGTCTTCTGGCTGATCCATATCGTGGTGTTGATGCTCGTCACCTACTTCCCAGGACTGAGCCTTTTGCTGGTAAAACGCTAGGAGCCCCCGCATGCCGAATAACCGAAGACGCCTGACGCAGACGCAGAAGCAGGCCATGATCCGGGCCATCGTCAGCTCGCCCACCTACCGGCGGGCGTACCAGGACTATGCGTTCATGGACCGCGAGGAGCTGCGCCCCATCCGCCTGCAGCTGGAGCTCCTCAAGCCCGAGATGACGCTGACCGAGCTCGACATCCGGTCGACCGTCGTCGTCTTCGGCAGCGCGAGGATCAAGGCTCCGGAGGACGCCCGCCGCAGGGTCCGCGGCCTCGCGGCCAAGCTCCGGAAGCATCCCAGGTCCGAGGCTCTGGCGGTCCAGCTCGCCGCGGCCGAGCGCCTGCTCTCGCGTTCGCGCTTCTACGAGGAAGCCCGGAAGTTCGCCGCCTTGGTCACCCGAGCCTCCCAGGCGGACACGAAGCGCGACTACGTCATCGTGACCGGGGGGGGACCCGGGATCATGGAGGCCGCCAACCGCGGCGCCTTCGAGGCGGGAGGCAAGAGCATCGGGCTCAATATCACCCTCCCCCATGAGCAGGTCCCGAACAACTACGTCACCCCCGAGCTCTGCTTCCAGTTCCACTACTTCGCCCTGCGCAAGATGCACTTCATGATGCGCGCCAAGGCCATGGCCGCGTTCCCCGGAGGCTTCGGGACGCTCGACGAGCTTTTCGAGACCCTGACCCTGGTGCAGACGCACAAGAAGCACTCCATCCCCATCCTGCTCTTCGGCCGGGAATTCTGGAGCCGGGTCATCGACTTCAATTTCCTCGCGGCGGAAGGGGTGATCTCGCACGAGGACCTGCGCCTGATCCGGTACGTCGAGACCGCCGAGGAGGCCTGGGCCGCCATCCAAGCGCATTGGCGCAGAGCCGGGGGAGGCCCGCGCAAGCGCAAGAGCTTGACCGCCGCCCATCTCGATGAGCCGCCCATCGCTTAAAGTCCTGCTCCCGCTGCTGCTCATCCCCGCGGCCTTGGCTTCCGGGGAGGACGGCGACGAAGACGACGATGGACCGGAGGCGCTCACGCCGGTCCAGTCCGTGGCCGGCAAGGACCTGACTCAGGCGGTCCAGGACCCGCTCCTGCAGGAAGCCCTGCGCTGCCTCTACGATCTGGAGTTCGAGAAGACCCACGCCCTGGCCTTCCGCTTCATCCGCCAGCATCCGGAGAACCCGTTCGGCCACCTCTTCGCGGCCGGAGCCCTCTGGTGGGAGGCGTCCACCGGCTTCGACGCGTCCCCCGCGGGGAAGACCTCCTCGGCCATGGCGGACCGCTTCGAGCTCGACATCGACCGGACCCTGGAGAAGGCCAAGAAGCTCTACAAGTCCAAGGACAAGAGCCTTTGGCCGGACGGGCTCTTCGCCACGGGCATGGCGCTGGGCCTGCGGGGGCAGTGGCGGCTCGCGGACGGGGAATGGATGCAGGCCTACCGCGACGGGAAGAAGGCCATCAAGTTCCTCCGGAAATGCGTGAAGATGGACCCGTCCTACCATGACGCCTACCTGGGCCTGGGCATGTTCGACTACCAGACCGCGAAGCTGCCGGCGATCCTGCGCATGGGAGCGGCCATCCTCCTGCACGGCGTGGGGGACGCCGCGCGGGGCCTGCACAGGATGCGGATGGCCATGGAGATGGGCCGGTTCTCCTCACGCCAGGCCGCGGCGCAGCTCATGACGGTGCGGCTGCAGTACGAGAAGGACTACGGCGGGGCTCTGGACATCCTGCGCGACCACCTGCTGGCCACGTTCCCGAGCAGCTCCTACTTCCGGCTCATCGACGTCGCCTTGCTGGAGCTCTCCGGCGACTCGGCGGGCTCGCTCAAAGCGGGCCTCTCCCTCTTCGACTCCCTGCGGCAGGACCCGGAGTCCTTCCGCACCAAGCAGGGGACCATGCTCTGCGGCTTCCTGGGCAAGACCTGTCTGGAACGGGAACGGCTGGAGCCCGCGGTGCGCTGGATGGACAAGGCGCTCGCCGCTGCGGAGAACGGCTCTTCCCCGCCAGGCTGGCCCACGACCCTTCATCTGTATCGGGGGATGGCGCACGACCTGCTGGGCCAGCGCGCCCTGGCGCGCGACGACTACCAGACCGTCCTCGAGCACCCTTTCTTCCTGCACTCGCACGCCTGGGCCCGGGAATGCCTGTCCAAGCCCTGCGGCCGTGCGGACGCGGTCAGGCTGCTCCAGGGAGAGCCTCCCGCGAGTTCTCCGCCCAACGGGTTCCAGGGGCCGAGGTAGGGCCGCGAAGATGCCGTTCTAGATCCCGACCTCTTCCTTCTCGTACCCGACGGAGATGTCGTTCTTGACCCAGAGCGGGGCCTGCGCCCTGCGGATCTCGCCGATCGCGGCGTCCATATCGGTTTCGTTGTTGACCAGGTGCCCGGTCTGGGTGTCGAGCAGGCCCAGAGGGGTCATCTGGTACCGGGTCTGCTGCTTGAGCTTCGCCTCGTCGTTCGAGGTGAGCCGCATGGACAGGGAGTAGGCCACGTTGCCGATGGGGAGGCCGCGCTGCACGCGGTCCGTCACCGCCTTGACGAGCCGCTCCCCGTTCAAGAGTCCCGAGCCCTGCGTCTCGCGCTTCTCTCCCAAGTCCTTCGCGGTCTCCATGAGGGCCGCCTTGACTTGGAAGGCGTCGTACTCCGCCCCCTGCGACTTGGCGTAGCCGATGACGTCCAGTGCGAATCCCGCGGCCATGGGGGTCGCCTGCGAGGTGCCGGACATGTAGCGGTAGTTCGTGTTGCCCTCCACGACGCACACCGTATCGCCGTCCTTGCCGCTGCGCGGGGCGATGACTCCCGGGGAGTAGATGCACTTGCCCCCCGAGGCGCTGCCCATGACCTGCTTGAGCCCCGCGCCCAGGCCCGGAGTCGTCATGATGAGGCCTTTGAGCGCCTCCTCCTCGATCTTGGTGAGGTCCACGTTGCCGGACACCCCCATCAAGTCCGGTTTGGTGTAGAGCGGCCGGCCCATAGCGTCGACGGCCGGGCCGCGCGAGGAGAAGAAGGCCGGTTTGCCGTCCTTATCCACGCCGCCCACGGTCAAGGCGTAGCGCGCGTTGCCCGGCGAGCTTACGCTCTCGTCGAACGGGCCGGAGTTGCCGGACGCCGCCACCACCAGGATGTTGCCCTTGGCGGTCAGTTGGTTGGCCATGGCGCTCAAAGGGTCTTTGTTCGCCTCGCCCGGCCCGCCGAGGCTCATATTGAGCACGTCCACCTTCTCCTCGGGCTTGTCCCCGCCGGCCATCCACTTCATGGCGGCGAGGATGACGCTCTCATCCGTCTCGCCCTTGGCGCCGAACACCTTTGCCACCTTGTAGCGCGTGTCCGCGGCCATGCCCTTGTAGCGGCCGTCGGAGGCGGCGCCGGTGCCGCCGATGACGCCGGAGACGTGCGTGCCGTGACCGACCACGTCGTCATTGCCCTCGCCGGTGAAGTCCATGACGCTCTGCACGCGGCTTTTGCCGTTCGCGTCCTTGAAATCCGGATGATCCGCGTCGATGCCGGAATCGATGATCCCGACCAGCGTGCCCTTGCCGGTCATGCCGGCGTCGGCCAGCTTCTCGACGCTGATCTGAGGCCGGACGGTCCACAGCCAGGGGAGGAAAGGCTTATCGCCCTGGGGGACCTTGGGGTCGACGGGCATGGGGACCTGTATCTTGCCCGGGTCCGCGGTCGGGATGGGCAGGAATTGCCCGCCCATCAGAACGCTCGCCGGGCTCGTCTGCAGCGCGGCGGTCGCGGCCCTGAACAAGCGCGCGGGCCGGCTCTCCACCCCCTGCTCCTGCAGGGCGAGGCCCAGGGCCGCGGCCCGGCTGATGGGGACGTCCACGGTCACGATGTTGTCCACCGCGCGCACGACCTTGGCCCCGTGGGATTCGAAGAGCTTGGAGTCCAGGCCGGTCTCCGCGAAAGCGGCCGACGGGTCGGCGGCCTTGAACTGGTCCCGGCTCACCAGGTTCTTGCCGGCCACCATCACGCGCACCGTGCCCTTCTCCTTGTCGAAAGCGTAGCCGTCGAGCTGGCTGGGGGCCGAGACGCTGTTCAGGCTCCCTGGGACCGCGACCGCCTGGTCCAGGGCCAGCCAGTCGAAGCCGCCGAGCTCATGCTTGGCCCCGTCGAAAGCCGCCTCGGGCGCCGCCTTGGAAGCGATGCAGTTCTTGACCTCCGCGAGGTTGTCCGCGGTCAGGGGCTTTTTCACCTCCACCGGCTTCGTCTCGGCGATGGCGGTGAGCAGGCTCGGCTTCTTGGGCTCAGGCAAAGGCTCCAGGGACTGGCCGTCCACGGCCAGGAGGATGTCGAGCAGGGCGTTCTTCCCGATGGGGGTGAGGACCAGCTTGCCGTCTTTATCGCGCTGCAGAAAGGCGTTGTTCTCCAGGTCCTTGGCGGGCATGCGCGGCTCGAGATAGGAACGCAGGGCCAGGGCCAGGGCTCCCTCCGGGTCTTGCGCAGGCAGGCGGGAAAGGAAGGTCATCATGCGCCGGGCGAAGAGCTCCTGGTAGGCGCGCTCGTCCTGGTCGCGCTTGACGAAGAGGGTCTTCCCGCCCTCGTCGAAGCGGACGTCCAGGAAAAGGGCGGCCTTTTGGACCGATTCCTGCTGGGGCTGGGCCAGGTGCTTGAGGCACGCCGGCACCACCGTTGTGGTCGCGCATACGGAATCCGCGGCGAAGGCCACTGCCACGACGAGAGACAGGAAGCGCTGCATGAACCCCCCGCGACCTTGATTTGCCCGAACGTCCTATAAGAGGGTTGCCCCTAATGGGCCTATTCGCAAGCGCTGATGGGCCCGAGGGATCATGGGCCCAAGGGCCTAGGTCGTCTATTCGCCCTCTTCCGCGGGCGCGGGTTCGGCGGGCTGTTCTACTTCAGGCGCGAGAGTCTGCTGTTGGACCGGCCGGACGACCCCTCCGATGGGCCTCGTGATGGACGTCAAGGCCCTCTTGGCCGGGGCAGGCGCCGAGGACGGGGCCTCCCCCTGCGGCTCCACCGCCTGCACGGGCTGGAGCTGCGGCGCCTGCTGCTGGACCTGTGGAGCAGGGGACCTTCCAGGCTCGGTCCCGTCCATGACGGCGGGCACGAACCGCTTCATGGGGTAGCCCGCAGCGCCCTCCAGGGAGATCTTGTTGAGGGACCTCCGGACCGCCGGTTTGGGTTTGGGCTTCGGCTTGGGCTCTTCTTCCGGCGCGGGCTCCCGCTGGGCGACATCGCTCAAATCCGTGGTCTGGACCGGCTCCGGTGTCGTGGCCCTCTTGTGGAACACGGGCTCCAGGAACGCGTCGTCGTAGACCTGGCTGCGGCCCGCACGCTCCGCGTGGGGTTCCGGAGGCATGAGAGCGGCCCGGATAGGCTTGGCCTTGGGAGCCGGGGGCGCGAGACGGGTCCAAGGCGCCCGGAGCAGGGACCCATAGAGCCGGCTCACTCCGGCAACGGCCAGGAACAACACCAGGCTGGTCGCCAGGAAAGCGGCGAGGCGCGAAAACATATCCGCCTAAGTTTAGCCGAGAACTCCGCAACAAACAAGACTTGAAAACAAGAGGTCCGGGCTTTATACTCAGAGAGGATGGAACGTCAGGACGAAAGAGAAGAGGAGGAACTCCGCTCAAGCTGGCGCTCCTCCTTGCTTCACTCCCCCGGCCTCGGAGGACTGCGCATCGCCATCGGGCTCGCCGTGGCCGTGCACGCGGCCTGGTTCGCCGCCTGGTACTGGGGGGGGATGGCCCCTGCGTCCGCCGAAGACGGGGAGTCTCCCGCAGGCGTCAGGCCGTCCATGCGCGATCTTGTCCGGGGGCTAGGCTTCGTCCTCGACCCCGACAAGATGCCTGACGCCCTCAAGGCCTCCGCCGAGTCCGGCGCCCGGGCCGGAGAGGACGCGGCCCCGATCCCCGAAGGCGCTGCGGACATGGGGCGACTGGGCTCCGGGTCCGTGGACCCGGGGCCGATACGCCAGTCCCCGCAGCAGCGCCTCTCCTGCCCGTCCGGCTACTATCTCAAGGGAGAGATCTGCGCGCCCATCGAAAGCGAGAACAAGACCCCTTACCAGGGTCTGACCGACACCGCGCGCATGATGCTCATCGGCGCGGCCGTGCTCGCGGCTATCGGCCTCGTGCTCATGACCCAATGCGCCGGCCCGCTGCAGATCCTGGGCGGGATGCTGCTCGGCGCAACGCTGGCCCTGGCGCTGGCCGCCGTGGCCATCGGCAACCAGATCGGCGACGAGTACGGGCAGAAGCCGCAGAAGGAGGCCGTCGACGGCTCGGCGTCGCGCGCGGTGGAGGGGAGGTCTCCGTGACGATCGCGGCCCTGCTCGTCGTGCTCGCGGGACCGGCTCTCGGACAGGAGCCTCTTCAGGCTCTCCTCGACCGGGCCTTGGGTCCCGGGCAGGCCCTCGTCTTTGTCCGAGCCGTCGCAGCCCCCGAAGCCCAACAGGAGGAGGAGCCGCCCCCCGAAGAGCAGGGCGCCCTCTGGGACGAGATACGCCGCCGCATGGACAGCGCGCCGAGCGTCCTTCCCGGCTATAGCGCGCCGTCCGATCTGAAGCGGGAACTCCTTCGCTCGCTCCAGGGACGCGTCCAGCCCGCCCCGCCGGGAGAGCATCGAGAGTGCCTCCACGTCACCCTCGTGTTCGACTCCTCCCTCGACGAACGGACCGCGGAGAAGGCGCGCGCCCTGGTCTTCGAAGCGGCCGACCTGGACCCAGAACGCGGGGATGCGATCAGGATCGTGAGGGCGGGGATTGCAGCCGAAGCGGCCGAGGGCGCCGTCCCAAGGCAGCGCATCCCGCCGAGCCGCCTCCCCACGCGCCGGGCCCTGACCGCCATCCTCGCGCTGGCCGCCGGGGCCATGTTCCTCCTCGGCGCCTCGGCCCTGGCCCGGTCGCTGCGCGCGCGAAAGCCGCAGCGCAAGGAGAAGCCCGCGCCCCCGCCCGCGCCCATCCGCATCGAGCCCGGCCGCGCGCGGGTCACCGCGGAGTTCCTCGCGGGCGAGAACGCCTGCGCGGCGGCCGAGATCCTGCGCCTGGCCGAGCCGAGGGTGGCCGCGGACATCTTCCGGCGCTTGCCGACGCTCCTCAAGCGCGGGATCGCCAAGCACCTCCTATCCCCATCCCAGCCCTGCGCCGCCCCCGGCGAGGGCGAGGTCCGCGAACGCCTTCGTTCGCGCCTGGATTCGCACGACCGGGGGGAGGGGCTCCTCATCGAGATGCTGCTCCGATGCTCCGAATCCGAGCGCGACGAAGTCCTGGCCGGCCTAGGGGCCGCCTCCCGGCTCAAGGAGGAGCTCTTGACCATCTCCGACCTGGCGGCCTCGGACGCCGCGTCCCTGCGGACGTGCCTGGCCGCCTTCTCCAGCGAGGAACTCGCCCTGTGCCTCTACGAGCTCCCCGAGCCGGTGCGCGAACGCATCCTCGGCTCCCTGCCGGAGGTGTTCCGCGCCATGGTGCTGGAGAAACTCGAGTACATGGTGCCGGACAGCCTCACGGCCGTGGACATGACGCGAGGCGATATCTGCTCGCGCTGGCGGAGACTGGAGCACTGCGGTCGAGTCCGACCTCTAAAAGTCTTCACGACATAGGGATTCCAAGGTTTTGCGTTTCTGTGCTGAAATAAAACAGTAATACGCGACGTTTATTCTATTGCCGCTGTGGACACGAGCGACCGCTACAAAGGCTGGCTCGACGATTTCGAGCGCGAGGTCTCCCAGGCCATGCAAGGCATGGGGCCGGATGCGCACGCAGCGGCCGAGAAGGCGGTCGAGGATTTCTCCCAGTGGTGGCAGGCGGAGCATCCCGCCTCCTCGGAGGAGCCCCGGCCGGACTTCCGCGGCGCCGAGGCGGACAAGGAGCTCGAGCTCCGCGCGGCCGAGGTCCGGGCCATGAAGACGGAACTGGAGTCGCTCAAGGGGGCGCCGGACGCCCGGGAGCTCAGGTCCGTACGCCAGCAGATCGAGGCGTTGGAGAAGGAAAGGGCCGGACTGCGCGAAGCCAACGAACGGCTCGAGTCGGAGAACCGCCACCTCCGGGACTACCGCTCATCGGTCGAGCGCCAGGTCGCGGAACTGCGCGCGAAGATGTCCCGCGCCCAGGACGACTATGAGGCGCAGATCCGGCGCCTGCAGGACCAATCGCAGCACTTGGGCGAGCAGATGCGCCTGCTCAACGAGGGCAAGCAGTTCCTCCATGCCGAACACTCCCGGCAAGCCAGCCGCCTGGAGGCTCTCGAAAAGGAGCTGAAGTCGTTTTACGAGGAGAAGGCCGCGCTCGAGAACGCGCGCGACACCCTCGCGCTCAAGGCGGAAGGGCTCGAACGCGCGCTCGAAGAGAAGGCCCGCGCCCAAGCGGAACTCGAGGGGCGCGTGAGCGAGCTGCGGCAGCGGACCGCGGCGGCGCCGGAGCGGCCGCCCGACGGCAGCGACTCCGTCCGAACGGAGATGGACGCGGCCCGGAAGGAGCTCTCCTCCCTGGCCGGACAGCATGAGGAGGCCCGCAGGCAGCTGGCCCAGCAGCACCAACAGTCCGAGCAGATGCTGCGGCAGACCGCGCAATTCCTGGAGGCGAAGCTCCGGGAGTTCCAGGACGAGTGGCGCGAGCGGCATCCATGAGATATTGGATCTACATGAACGGCGAGGTCCCGGGCAGCTACGAGCCGGGCGAGTTGGCCGCGCTGCCGGGGTTCGGCGAGACCTCCATGGTCTGCCCCTCGGAGGGGGAGGCCGCGGAGCGGAACTGGCAGCATGCGGGCCAGTTCCCGGACATCCTGGCAGCCGTCCGGCAGGCCAAGACGGCCAAACCCCCGGCGGCCCCTTCCTCCAGTCTCGAGGCGGCGCTCGCGGCGGACACCGCTGCCGGAGCCAAGGACGCCAACGATATCCTGAACGATTCCAGCGCGCGCATCTTCAGGCATGTCACCGAACTCATGAAGGAGCTCGAGAACAGGCGGGAGGAACGCGCGCTGACGCAGTCGCTCCAACGGCAGGTCGTCTCGCTTAAAAACGAGATCATGGCCCTGCGGGAGCGGATCGCCTATCTGGGAGAGCGCACGGAGCTCATCCCCGGATTCGAGGAGCGCGAGAAGGGGCTGCAGGAGGCCCTCGTGCGCCTGCGCGGCGATATCCAGGAGCGGGACAGGGCCATCGCCGAACTCGAGGGGAAGCTGAAATCGTCCGCAGAGGATCTCGAGCGCGGCCGCCGCGACGGGAAAAGTCTTTCCGATGATCTCAAGGCCCAGACGCGGCTCGCCGAGGAGCTGGGGCAACAGCTGGCCGCGAAGGAATTCACGCTGGCCAAGGCCTTCGGCATCATCCGCAGGCTCGAGAGCACCCTCGGAGAGATCGTGCCGGGCGACCTGGCCGGGATCCGGCGCGAGCTCCCGGAGCTGGGTCCGGAGCAGCCCGCGAAGGTCGTACCGATGAAGGAGCAAGAGGAACCTGTCGTCGCCTCCGCGCCGGAAGAGCCGGCCCCCGTCGTGGACGAGGCCCCGCCCGCAGCGGAAGCGCCGGACGCGCCGATCCCTGTCGTCGACGAGGCCCCGCCGGCGCCGCCGCCGGTCTCCAAAGAGGTCCCCGTGCCTTGGCAGCATGCGGTGGAGCGCCTCACCGAGAAGGTCCGCGGGGTGTTCCGCAAGAAGTAACCGTACCGACGCGTGCACCTCCCTTATAATTAGCACTCACGACCCGAGATTGACAACTCTCGTGGGCATTGGTATAATTAGCAATCAACACCATGGAGTGCCAAAGCACTCCCACATCAATACGGAGGAAACAATGGCAGAAGCGACTCTCTCAAAGGTGAAGGTAGAGCCCCTGGGAGACCGGGTCCTGGTTCAGCCCCTCGAGCAGAAGGAAATGAAGAAGGGCGGAATCATCATACCGGACACGGCTAAGGAGAAGCCGCAAGAGGGCAAGGTCATTTCGACAGGGAAGGGCAAGGTCACGGACGAAGGCAAGGTCCTCCCCATGGACGTGAAGGCCGGGGACCGCATCCTTTATGGGAAGTACTCCGGGACCGAGATCAAGATCGACGACCAGGACTACATCATCATGCACCAGGACGACATCCTGGGCATCCTGAAATAAGGCAGGAGGCAATCAGACCATGGCGAAGCAGATAGTTTTCGACGACGAGGCCCGCAAGAAGCTCCAGAGCGGAGCCAACCAGCTGGCGGAATCACTGAAGGGCACGCTCGGGCCGCGCGGCCGGGCGGTGGTGCTGGAGAAAAAGTTCGGCTCTCCCACCATTATCGACGACGGCGTGACCATCGCGAAGGAGATCGAGCTCCAGGACCCGCTCGAGAACATGGGCGCGCAGCTTCTTAAGGAAGCGGCCTCCAAGACCAACGACGACGCGGGCGACGGCACGACCACCGCGACCCTGCTGGCGCAGGCCGTCCTCAACGAGGGCATCCGCCAGATCACCTCGGGCGCGGACCCGGTGCAGGTCAAGCGCGGCATCAACAAGGCCGTCCAGGCCGTCATCACCGAGCTCAAGAAGATCCACAAGCCGGTCAAGACGTGGGACGACAAGGCGCAGATCGCGACCATCGCCTCCAACGACAAGACCATCGGCAAGATGATCGCCGACGCGCTCGAGAAGGTGGGGCATGAGGGCGTGATCACGGTCGAGGAAGGCAAGACCGCCACGACCGAGCTCGAGGTCGTCGAGGGCATGCAGTTCGACCGCGGCTGGATCTCCCCGTACTTCGTGACGGATCCGGAGCGCATGGAGGCGATCATCGAGGACGCTTCCGTCATCATCACGGACAAGAAGATCTCCGCGATGAACGACCTGCTCCCGCTGCTCGAGAAGATCGCGCAGACCGGCAAGCCGTTCCTGCTCATCGCCGAGGACGTCGAGGGAGAGGCCCTGGCCACCCTGGTCGTCAACAAGCTGCGCGGGACGCTGAAGGTCGTGGCCGTGAAGGCCCCCGGCTTCGGCGACAGGCGCAAGGAGATGCTCCAGGACATCGCGGTCCTGACCGACGGCAAGGTCATCAGCGAAGAGCTGGGGCTCAAGCTCGAGAAGGCCGGCCTGGACCTGCTGGGCAAGGCCAAGACCGTGAAGGTGGACAAAGAGAACACCACCATCGTGGGCGGAGCCGGCAAGAAGGCCGACATCCAGAAGCGGGCGGACAACATCCGCACCCAGATCAAGGAGACCACCTCCGACTACGACCGGGAAAAGCTCGAGGAGCGGCTCGCGAAGCTCTCCGGCGGCGTGGCGGTCATCAACGTGGGCGCGGCCACCGAGACCGAGATGAAGGCCAAGAAGGCCAAGGTCGAGGACGCGCGCAACGCCACCAAGGCCGGGGTCGAGGAAGGCATCATCCCGGGCGGCGGCGTCGCCCTGCTGCAGTGCCAGAAGGTGCTCGACGGGCTGACCGGCGACACGGACGATGAGACCACCGGCATCCGCATCGTGCGCCGGGCTCTCGAGGCTCCCCTGCGCCAGCTGGCGTTCAACTGCGGCCTGGACCCGGCCGTGGTCGTGGACCAGGTGCGCAAGAAGGGCAACGGGCACGGGCTCAACGCCGAGACCGGCGAGTTCACGGACCTCATGAAGTCCGGCATCGTGGACCCGGTCAAGGTGACCCGCACGGCCCTGGAGAACGCGGCGTCCATCGCCGGGACCGTGCTGACCACCTCGGTGCTCGTGGCCGACATCCCGGAGAAGAAGGAATCCGCCCCGCACGGCCATCCCGGCATGGGCGGCGGGGACATGTATTAATCCGTCGTAAAAAGTACCCAAAGGCCCCGGGCTCAGCCCGGGGCCTTTTTTTGTCAGATAACGCTTGCATCCCGGCAGGCTGATTTGTTAAGGCCGGTGGCGTTGGTGCCAGATATTTGATATAATGGCTTTGGTGGAAAATACACAGGTTTTCCACGAATGATCTTTGAAAGGCTGGACGCCATCCGCAAGCGCGTGGAAGCCGCCTGCAGCAGGTCCGGGCGGGCCGCGGCAGGGGTCGAGGTCTTGGCCGTGACCAAGCACGCCCCGGTCCCGGCGGTCCTGGACCTCCTGAAGTCCGGAGCGGTCCGACATTTCGGCGTGAACCGCATCCAGGACGGGGCGAGGCTGAAAGAGGCCCTCGGCGAACACGTCCGCAGCGGGTGCTGGCGCTTCATCGGGCACCTGCAGACCAACAAGGCGCGCCTCGCCCTGGAGACGTTCGACTGGATCGACTCCATCGATTCCATCCGCCTGGCCGAGGCGCTGGACAAGCGCCTCTCTCAGGAGGGGAAGCGGAAAAAGGTCCTGATCCAGGTCAAGCTGAGCGCCCGCGACACGCAGTCCGGGGTGGCCCCCGATGAGGTGGACGGGCTCCTGGAAGGGCTCCGGCGGTTCGGGAGCTTGGAGCCGGCAGGCCTCATGGCCATCGCGCCGCTGGTGGAACCGGTTTCCGAGACGCGTCCGTACTTCCGGAAGGCGCGAGAGATTTTCGAACGCTGTTTCGGGAAGCCGGGCCCATCCGGAGAGGGACCTTCCCTCTCGATGGGGATGAGCCGGGACTTCGAGATAGCGGTAGAGGAGGGTGCAACCCTCATCCGGATCGGGACAGCGCTGTTCCAGTAGATGTTTCGCCAGACACCGTTGAGATGGAGGAACTGAATGATCGTTAAAGTGCGTGTCATTCCCGACGCCCCTGAGAACGAGGTCGTCAGCCGAATCGGCAGCGTACTCAGGGTCAAGATACGGGCCTCCGAAGTCGATGACGAGGCGAACACGACGCTGAAGCGGTACATGTCAGAGTTCTTCGAAGTGAGACCGAGTTGCGTCAACATCATCCGAGGAGCGAAGGGTCGCGAGAAGACCGTCGAGATCACGGGCAAGCCCGAGGAATCCCTCAGGCGCGTGATGGAGGCGATCCCCTAAGCGGGGGCGGCCTTTCGACAAAGCCCCGGGAGCCTGAAAGGGCCCCGGGGCTTTTCTTATAATGATGGAGATATGACACACGGCATGATGAAAGACAAGGTGCCTCCTCTGCTGCGGCGAGGCCAGGACATCCTGGTGCTCGACCAGCTCCTTCTCCCGAACCGCATCCTTTACCGCCGGTACCGCACCCCTGCCGAGGTCGCGGGAGCCATCCGCCGCATGATCCTGCGCGGAGCGCCGCTCATCGGCTGCGCGGCCGCCTACGGGTACGCCTTCGCGGCCCGAGGTGCGCGGCAGCGCACCCCTGCCATCCTGGCGCGGCTCGATAAAGCGGCGACGCTGCTCCTGGAGAGCCGGCCGACCGCGGTCAATCTCGCCCACGGGATCCAACGGATGCGACGCAAGGCGGCCGCCGCGCCGGCGGGCGACTTTTTTCGGGCCCTTCTGGCGGAAGCGGACGCCCTGACGCGCGAGGACCTCGAGGGGAACATGCGCATGGCCCGCTTCGGCGCCCGGCTGCTCAGGCGCGGGTCCACGGTCATGACTCACTGCAACGCCGGAGCCCTGGCCACGGCCGGCGTAGGAACGGCGGTGGGCGTGCTCCGATGGGGGTTCCGGACCGGGCGGGTGCGGCATGTCTACTCCTGCGAGACCCGGCCCTATCTCCAGGGGAGCCGGCTCACCCTCTGGGAACTCATGCAGGACCACATCCCCTGCACGCTCATCACGGACAATATGGCCGCTCACATCATGAAGACGGAAAGGGTCGACGCGGTCGTGGTGGGCGCGGACCGCATCGCGGCCAACGCTGACGCGGCCAATAAGATCGGGACCTACGGGCTCGCCGTCCTGGCGAAGCACCATAAGATCCCTTTCTACATCGCGGCGCCTTCGACGACCGTGGACTTCTCCACGCCGCGCGGCGAGCGCATCCCCATCGAAGAGCGCTCCACGGAGGAGGTGGTGCGCATCGCGGGGAAATCCATCGCCCCGGTCGGAGCCAAGGCCAGACACCCGGCCTTCGACGTGACCCCGCACGAGCTGATCACCGCCATCATCACCGAGAAGGGGGTCGTCACGCCCGTGGATGGGCGGACTTTAAGGAAAATTGTTAGTTGCAAATGAATAATTTTGTATATTCATAGGGATGGCAAAAACGTACGGCGTCATCTTCATCACCGTCCCCGACCGGAAGGTCGCGGACACGCTGAGCGAGGGCCTAGTCTCGCGCAAGCTGGCCGCGTGCGTGAACATCGTCCCAGGGATCTCCTCCGTGTATTGGTGGGAGGGGAAGCTGGAGCGGGCCGAGGAACTGCTTCTCATCGGGAAGACCCGGCTCGGGCTCGTCCCCGAGATCACGGAGTACGTGAAGCAGAACCACCCGTACACGACTCCGGAGGTCATCTCCCTGCCGATCGAGGAAGGCAACCCGATGTACCTGCATTGGCTCGGGGCGAACACCCTGTTCACCAAATCCAGAGGCGCCCGGGGCACGGAGAGGCAAGACTAGCCTGAGCGTGGAAAACCGGACCTTCTCGGCAGTGGTGAGCAAGATCGTCGACGAAGGTCCCTCCGCCAGGACCTTCCGGCTGGAGCTCGCCGACGGCGGGGTCTTCCGCTTCCTCCCGGGGCAGTCCGTGGCCGTCGCGTTCCCAGGGGACCCCCCCGGGGCAGTCTTCCCGATATCCTCCTCTCCCCTGGACGAGGGCTACGTGGAGATCACCCTGGGCCCGACGTGCGACTTCTCCAAGAGGCTCCTCGAACTCTCCGGGGGGGAGAGTCTGGAACTGTCCGGGCCCATCGGCGACCGATACTACCGCGACGAGATCAAACATGCCGTGCTCCTCTCGGTCGGCTCCGGGATCGCGTCGTACCGGTCCATGATGCGCTACGTGCTGCAGAAAGGGCTGCCCAACAAAATCGCGCTGCTCTACGTCGAACGGACGCCCTCGCGCATACTCTTCCGCAGCGAGCTCGAGGAGTTCTCGAAGAGAGGGATAGCCGTGACCGTCACCATCACCGGCCCTATCCCGGCAGAGGAGCCTTGGGACGGACGCAAGGGGCCGATCACGCCGGAACTCGTGCGCAAGGCGCTCGCGGGAGCCCCGGAGGCGGTCTGTTTCGTGAGCGGCGATGAGCCGTCGGTCGAAACGCTCAACGAGACCCTCCTGAAGGCCGGGGTGGACAAGCGCCGGATCCTGGCGGAGAAGACATGCATCGCACCCTGATCCTCGCCTCCGCCTCGCCGCAGCGCAGGAAGCTGCTCCGGTCCCTCGGCGTCCCCTTCCGGGTCTGTCCGGCGCGCATCAGCGAGACCTGCGCGGACGCGCAGCCGTCCCGCGTCGCGGCCGAGTTGGCGCTGCGCAAGGCCCGGGCGGTGGCGGCGCGTCATCCGCGGTCCATCGTGCTCGGCGCGGACACCATCGTGGTCTGCAGGGGCTCGGTCCTGGTCAAGCCCGTCAGCCGAGCCGATAACGCGAGGATGCTGGATTCGCTCAACGGACGATGGCACAGGGTCGTGACCGGGGTCGCCCTCGTGGACGCCTCGTCCGGCAGGGTGTGGCGGGAAGTGGTGGTGAGCCGCGTGAAGGCCCGGCGCCTGAAGCCGGAAGAACTCGCCCTGTTCGTCGGTAAGCACATGGACAAGGCGGGAGGCTACGCCGTCCAGGACCGGAAGGACCCGTTCATCGAGCGCGTCGTCGGGCCTTTCGACAACGTCGTCGGATTGCCGCTTTCCGCGGTCCGCCGGCTCCTGCGGGCGGCGTGCCACAGGCGCGCATGAGCCTCCTGCCCTGGGACGCGGTCCTGCGCGGAGCCAACCTGCTGATGTTCCTCGTCTGGCTCCAATGGCTCAGGGCCGGCGGGCTGCTCGTCTCCCTGGAGGTCCCCGCGGCCGTCTTCGGCCTCTACATCCTGGCCAATGCGGCCCTCCTGGCCGTCCGACGCGGGATCCCCGCGAACGCCCGGGTCGCCTTCCACTCCGCGGACATCTTCCTGATCGCGTGGGCGGCGCATTGGACGAGCGCCCCCTTCAGCGGAGCGTCCGTGGCCATGTTCCCGCCCGTGGTGCTGGCGGCGCGCACGCTCAAGCTCGTGGATGCGGCCGCCGTCGCCGGGATCGCCGGAGGGCTGGTGTCGGCTCTGGCCCTATGGGGGGACCCCGGAGCGCGGGCGACGGACCTGGCCTGCGTGCTCGCGGCCCTGGCCCTGGCCGGGGCCGCGGCGGCCCCGACGGCCCCGGCGAACGACGCCGCCCCCGCGGTGCGGTCCCGGTTGGGGCGCAACCTCCTCTTCAAGGAGTTCCTCAACCATATCCTCTTCCAGGTCCGAGAGTACCTGACTTCCATCACCACCGTGACCGAACACCTCGCCCTCTCGGCCGAGGACCCCGGCGCCCGCGAACTCGGCCAGAAGTTGGAGAAGCTGATCTCCGAGCTCAACGGCAAGGTGGGCCGGATGCTGGACACGGTGAAGGCGAACACGACCAGCTCCCGCACCCCCAAACTCCAAGCCGAGTTCGAGCTCGAGCCTCTCATCCGCGGCTGCCTGGCCTCTTCTTCCGTGGCCGGGGCCCCGCCGGTCCGGGTCGATGTCAAATGCGACCCTTCCATCGGCCGGGTGCAGGGGGACATCCACATGGTCGCCGCCGCGCTTTGCGCGGTGTTCACGAATTCCTTCGAGGCCTTCTCCGCCAGCGGCTCAGGCTCGCTCCTGAAGGTCCGCGCGCGCAAGGACGGCGACGCCGCGGTGGTGGAGGTCGTCGACGACGCCGGCGGCGTCTCCCCCGAGGACCTCAAGCGCGTCTTCCAGCCCCTGTTCACGACCAAGTCCGGAGGCGACAGCGTGGGCCTGGGCCTGTCCATGTCCCGCCGCATGCTGGAGCGGACCGGGGGGACCGTGACGCTGGAGAGCTCGAGAGGCAAGACCCGCGTCCGGGTCCGCATCCCGCTCCGGCCGGCGTTGCCCATCATCCGCGACGATGAATCGACTTGGGCGCGTCGACGCCAGAGCCTTGCATAAACGCGGAACTCCGGGTATGCTATGGCCATGTCGCAACAGCCCGTAGGGGCTCCCGAGCCTCCCCGAGCGCCCCCCGAGCCTCCGGGCATGATGGAACTCCTCGAATCCGGGCTGCGGGTCCCCTTCGTCCCCGGCTCGGTCTTCGCCTCCTGCCGGAGCGCCCCGACCCCCGGATATCCGGCCATGATCGGCGCGGTCGTCTTCTGGTCCGCCTCGGCGCTGCTCCTGGGGGGATTCGCGGCGATGTCCCAATCCGCCGCGGACATCGGGCTGGGCGCGAT
>Ga0265297_10002076_pt1 | contig 42801 bp, 76 predicted proteins | sample Munlanlwell13791_FD_192502 | JGI IMG/M metagenome (GOLD analysis project Ga0265297, IMG submission 192502) | Leachate microbial communities from a municipal landfill in Southern Ontario, Canada - Leachate well 137-91 | ecosystem: Engineered > Solid waste > Landfill > Unclassified | place... | reverse complement strand
CTATTATCAGAGATTACGAGCGATACAAAAACGATCTGTTGCAACGTTATCGTGGTCTCGCCCAAGAAGTCTGCGAAGCCGCTCAATCAGTGTTGGCCCAACAAGATTACCAGTATATTGAGGGCGACATGGACCCGGTAACGCTGTTGTCGCTGGGGATCGTGATGACGAACAAAGGTGATTGATATGCCTATTCCCAAAGTGGTCTGCTGCGTATGTGGCCAAGAAGTCAATAAAGCACAAACGCTACATATTGGCGGCGGCAAGCGTGCTTGTAAAAGCCATGAAGGAACGCTGGACTCAAGTAAGCTAGAATTGGCGAAAATTGCACAGCAAAAGAAAAATGAAATTGAAAGTATAACTAGAGCCAAAGACAAAGAAGACGTATGGACAATCGGAAGACTCGAACCACATTGCTTGATTTGTGGTAATGTCGGGCTACGCCAGGAAGAATGGTATACCCGTTATATGATCGAGATGAAGAAATATGAGATTACGCACGGAAAGCGGTTCAATCCTTTTACAGACACGATGCAAATTAGCGCCTTGAAGGCTGTCGCATGTCTCTTCTATGTGGCGTGGCATGGCAATAACACTAACGTAAGAATCCCATGCAGCACATATCAGTTCGTACAATTACAAAAATCGCTCGGAATAGATGAACCAATATTACTGGTGTGTCAGGATTGTATTGTCGAAAAAGGATTATTATCGATTGCTCAAGAGAGAATGGAATCGATAGTCTACGACGATAATTTTTTCCAATTGGCTGGTCTATTACATGCAGCAATTGAACCAGAAATTACGCATACAGCGATGCAAGAAATAATCGAGTCGAATTGAGGGTAGTCACAAGTGCGGATAAAATCAGACTTCCACGACTATTACGATTGTGCCCAAGCCTTTGGACAAGACCAGGAACTTATCTATATCCGCAAAAAGATCGACTTCCCGTTAGCGACCGAACTCAAAACAAAGCGGGCTCCTTTCCCGATGCCGGACACTGACCACTATGGCGGTTATACCAGAATCGGTGAGCTACCAACAGGTCTGCGATTCTACATTATCGGCGTTGCCGGTAAGATGTACCCTTGCTTCAAGTTGTATTGGCATTATCCAAACACCTGTGAAAAAGATGTCGAAGCCTACTGCTATAGCCTTGCTGACATCGATAAGATAATCAAGGCTAAATGCAACAAAAAGGCCCAAGACACATTCAACGAGGAAACGCTGAAAAAGAGCAAACGCTATCGCCGACGTTATCATATGTCGGCAAGGCGTGCCGAATTTGAACTCTTCTTCACGGAGTGGGAACGAGAAGACCAAGCAGCTAAAGCTGGGCGGCTATTCGAACAATATCCGATATTTGTGATCGAGGCACGATACGATGGTTGGTATGTCTGTTACAACTGCTCGTTGAAGGAGTACAAATTCTTCAAGGTCAAAGACACAGTGACAACCTATCAAGAAATCGCCATGTTTCTTGGTGGTCTTGCGACTCCGCAGAAGCCGATACCGGTGCCATCAGATAAGGATATGGTTAGTATTAAAGGATTTGATAGATTTAGCTTCCGCAAAGAGCCAACCAAAAAGAAGAAGAAATGAAATTCGTTTCGAAGGACGCACCAGTTACAGAATCGACGCTACCGATCGCGATGGCACTATATATCGTGCGGCCCGGTGTTAAAGTATACCCATGGGATACTACAGGAACATGGAAGTTCATTAATGGGTCAGGCACGAACCACCCGCAACAAACAGCGCGCAGCTTGTTCTCAGATGCCGTGGCCGCATTCTTGCTCGGGGAAATCGGCGACTACTATGGGGATTGGGTCAGCAGGACGCTAGAGCAGGTCACGAATTGCAACAACGGCTCCATAATCAAAATCGACGATGTGGAGATCAAGACAAGATCAATCTGCGTTATTTCACAAGATGAGCTTGATATACTGATGGCTGACGGACTAAATCCCGTTGGATACGAGCCGTGATGGAAGATATAGGCCGTGTTAATAGTTATCCGTGTCGTAAGTGCGGCTCGGTAACTTTCACGATAAACATGAATGTCGGCACTACGCCATTCATGATAAGATGCCCATACTGTAATCAAGTAGAGGCATCCAGTATGTTCTATCGATTCGTACCACTAGATAGTCACCTAAGAATTAACAATAACAAGATCGCAATAACGGTGACGCATTGTTGGTATAGGCCAACGAAGGAGCAGTTGGATAGGCAGCCACAGGTCAGAGAACACGTTCTGAATGGTGGACTCATATTAATGCCGATTGGCTCTGATGCTATAACGCCAGATGACGTCAAAGTAAGTTGGACCTTCGAGCAGTGGAAGCAGTTCGCACGAGCAAGGTATGACGCAAACCCAATGCTCACCGATATTATATCATCGATAAGGAAAGAGAATGAATCTTGATCAACTAGAAGCCTTGCTAAAGTCGGCCAGAACAGCCCAAGACCTGTTTGGTGATGACCCAGACAAGACTTATCGAGAGTGGGCATTAATCTGCCATCCTGACCGTTTCGCATCCAGCACCGACGATGTGAAGGAACACGCGAAAGACGTCTTCACGTTGCTTGAAAAACGTCGAGAAGAATTGAAGACGCCGCCAACAATCTGGAAGTCCCCAGACTTCGAGTACCATCTCGGACCGCAGCTTGGTAATGGCGAGATCTCAAAGGTTTATCTCGCCACACAGAAGAAGGGCAGCGATTCAAAGCCGGTCATTCTCAAAGTCGCTCATGTCAAAGAAGCGAATGAATATCTCGAAAAAGAGGCTAAAATCCTCGCTGATATCCGAGTCCAAGCGGGTGATCGAAAATATGGCGAGTACCTAGCCAAGCCGATCGAGCTTTTCACACACGACGAACTTCGAGTCGCAGTCCAGCAGCACTATGACGGATTCTATACCGTCAGCGAATACATGGCGAAGCACCCGAATGGCATCGGCGGCAGACATATTGCATGGATGTTCAACCGAACGCTCACTATTCTCGGTTTCATCCATGCCATCAACTATATGCATTGTGCACCACTGCCGATGCATCTGTTGTTCAACAACGTCAGTCGTGGCTGCAAGTTGATAAGTTGGGCCAACTGCTGCCGCATGGAACAGAAGCTTTCTGTCGTGCCGTTATCGCACAAAGCATGGTATCCGAAGCCAGAAATCACGAAACAATATCCGGCAACGCCAAGCCTCGATATTTATCTGGCATCGAAAACGATGCTGGAAATGTGCAAACAACACAAGCCGGGTGAAGTCCCGTCACAATTAGTAGTATTCTTGGAGTCGTGCGTCAACCCGAGGCCGTTACAAAGGCCGCAAGACGCCTGGAAGTTGCTAGATGAATGGAAGCATCTACTCAAAAAGGTCTATGGGCCTCCGGGATACGATGCTTTGCCAATGTAATTAGTCCGCGTTCCCCTAACCTATTGGAGTGATTGCTATGGGTGGTACCAGTTGGTCTGACGACCATTACAAGGATCGTGCTACAGTGCGAGCTACAACAGGCAAGCCTACTTTCGCCTATGACAGTGCGATGAGATCGGCCCCGGTCAGTGCCCGCAAAGTTCACGACAGCCTCAACCCGTTCGGCGTGAAGTTCCGCGAAAGCCGCGACAGTGATGCCCATCCGACAAGCTTGGCCATCGGTGTTTTCTTCGACGAAACCGGCTCTATGGCGCGGGTGCCGGTGCAGTTCCAAACTGCACTCCCGCAGTTGATGGGTCTTCTGATGCGGAAGGGAGTCGTCGAGCACCCGCAAGTGCTAATTGGTGCTTTCGGCGATGCGAGTGGCGGTGGCGAAGTTGCGCCGTTGCAAGTCGGCCAATTTGAATCGGGCATCGAGATCGAGGACTGCCTGACCAACATCTACCTGGAAGCGTGTGGTGGCGGTCAGAACACCGAGAGCTACGAGTTGGCCATGTACTTCATGGCCCGGCATACAGCCCTCGATTGCTTCGAGAAGCGGAACAAGAGGGGCTATCTCTTCTTGACCGGCGACGAGTTGTACTATCCGCAAGTGAAGGCCGAAGAAGTCAAGCGAATCATCGGCGACACATTGCAGGAGAACATCCCCGTCGAGACGATCATGGAAGAGTTGCAGACGATGTATGACGTCTACTTCCTGATCCCACGCGGCACCAGCCATTACGACGCACCGTGGTTGTTGGAAGGCTGGCAGAAATTGCTCGGCCAGCAAGTTTTGCGACTTGACGATCCTGATGCTATCAGCGAAGTCATCGCCAGCACGATTAGCCTTGCTGAGGGTTACGACCTCGACTCGGTTGGTCGCAATCTTGATGACGCCGGTGTCTCCAAGGATCGGCGTGCCTCGATTACCAAGGCTCTCGTGCCCTTGGCCGATTCGGCTGGCCGCAAGATCGTCAAGGGTTCCGTTTCTGGAACCGGATTGGCGAAGATCTGACGTAATTAAGGTTCGTAGCAGGCCCTACCCAAAGGGTGGCCGACAGGGTTGGAAGGATCGGTCCTAGCCTGCTACGAGTCTTTTTATATCCGGAGATAATCATGAGACGAGCCGCGATAACTATCGGACTTGGCTTTGGCGATTGCTGCAAGGGAGCCACAGTAGATTTTCTATGTCGCGAATTGCACGCCGATCTCGTTGTACGGTATTGCGGAGGATGCCAAGCCGCTCACAATGTAATCCTACCTGATGGCACTCACCACACTTTCAGCCAATTTGGTTCTGGCTCTCTGTCTCTGCGCCACACACCTACCTACATTGGTCCAGATGTGATCATATCGCCTCTTTTCATGTACAATGAGGCCAAGCATTTGTCAGAACTCGGTTTGAATCCCTGGAAGCTATTGAGCGTCGATAAAGAATGTCTGATAACGACACTATACCACCAATCGCTCAATCGAATCCTCGAACTTAATCGCGGCGAGTCGCGGCACGGATCGTGTGGTTTAGGCATAGGCGCAACACGAGAGCATTCTATACTTCGGCCAGACGACGCACTGCGATTGAAGGACTTGCGAGTCTTATCTTACAACGGACGTAGGGCTGCGATCGATAAATTGAAGAAGATTCGCGAATGGGCTTCTAAACAGGCCGGTGTACAAGTAGCTGAATGTATCGAACCAGACGACTTATATGTGCATCTTATCAACGACTCGCTCAAGATCAATGTTGTTGATAAGATGCCAGATTTCAAAATGGCCGTCTTCGAGGGTGCCCAAGGCGTACTACTTGACGAGAACTACGGCTATCATCCCCACACCACTTGGTCGACGACAACGTTGAAGCATGCCGGTGAATTATTGCGCGGCTCTGATACAGAAGTTAGCACTATTGGGTGTATCCGCCCCTATATGACGAGACATGGAGCAGGGCCGCTTGTTGCAGAAAACGACAGCTTGCTATCCAATGCCCGCAGGGTTGATATGGGCAACCCTGCGAATGAATGGCAAGGACATATTCGTTATGGTGCACTAGATCTTGATGCATTGTCGTACGCAGAGTCAGTTCTTGGCGGGCAACTGCACGGCATTGCACTAAGCTGTTTAGATCATATCGACAATTTAATGCCTGTAGTATGTGAGAAAAAGACTGGGCGTATTGGTCGCACCAGATTACAAAATATGGTTGAACAACTGTTGGCACCAGTTGTCATCACCGGCGATGGTCCGACTTATACTGACCGACGCATGGGCGAGCTTTCATGGCATCCATTAGAGGAGGCAATCAAATAATGGCAAAAGAAATCCGATCAGATCTAGCAAAAGCACGTGACGAGTGGTTGGCGTCTGATGAAGGGCAACGGTGCTGTATGGGCTCAGCCGAAGGGTTGTTCTTGCGTAACAGAGTTGAGTGTGCTTTTCTAGCAGGAACAAGAATTGCTGAAATGCAGCTTGTCGAAAAGCTAAAACCAATCAGAGAATCGGCCATGGAATTGGCTAACAGGATCAGTACTATCTAGGAAATCATGACTGCTGCTCAAATAGTTGAAACCGCTAAAGCCCTCGCACATTCTGCTGAGACTTGGGCGGACCTATCGAATGCGCTATTCAACCCAATTGATGGTATAGTGGCGGCTGCATATCCGACTAAAGAAGATCGGACAGCATTCAGACAAACCATAGAATATAAACAGATCAGACAAATACTTAACGACACTATCGACCGAACAGGGTTGATTGATGGCGCAACGCCGAAGAAAGTAAAAGTGCTGCTTCATGCGACTCCGAACAGCCATTAAAATTCAGCGGTTCTATGAAGAGCCGATTGATCAAAAAGGCCGACTACGGCACAGAGGATTAAGCTGGCCATATAACATAAAGCAATATTCGGCGTCACGGACAATATGTAAGAGGCATTGGCGTGATCGACGGGTGCCGTATATACCTTCGGACGACGAGCTAGAAAATCGGGCAGAGATACAAATGTGCCTACTAGCTGATGTTGTGATCGAAGACGAAAGCGAGCGGGAAGCGTTCAAAGAACACGTCCTGACGGAATTGGCTAGTTCTCGAAAATAGTAGTATCATGGACGACCGGTGCCCATTAACCGATCCCAAGCCTGGTGATATGGTTGAAGCCGTCGTCGCAGACGATCATGTGGTATGCTTAGTTACAATGGTTGTATCAGAAGAGACGCAACCGATCATCTTCGATATGTTCAAAAACGGCGAATTATACCCATCTCATAGGGCGACAATAACAGCCTGGCAGATGTGGTGCCAAATCCATGGTGCCGAAGTACGGCACAAGAGTTAAAAGTCACTATTTCTCGTGCTATAACTGGTCACACAGGAGACACGAGATGAGTAAGATTATTTCCCAAGGGCATTTTACTGCTATCGGGATGCGTACGAAGGTAGATGATGATAACGCGATTATTATCAACACCTGCGGCAACAACGACACGCGACAAAGAGGCACCCCTAATTCTTGGGTTTGGTGCAATCCCACAAATCGCGCCATCATACATCCGTACCACGACATCTTAGCTGTCAGTGTTGAATGTCTTTGGCAGGGTACGAAAATCAAGCCCGGAATGATCGGTCCAGACCCCGAATGCCTTTGTGGGGAGTGGAGACGAGGCAAAGGAAAGCGTCCCGTTGGTGCGTACGCCGGTCTGGGACAACCTCTTATTACGTCGCCTGGGGAAGCACGGCGAGCCATTTACATCCCTGCATTCGAGAGACTTATCACCCATTGGCTGCAAGACACCGAGGTTGCTGAATGGGTCCAGCAAGCCAGAGATTATGATGGACCGATCTACCTACGAGATTTTGATACTGGACGTGGCGTTGACCGCAACGGCCCTATGTCACATGCGTGGCTATTGTGCGAGTTCTTCAACAACGGCGAGTGGCCAAAATGATATATCAATTTGTCAAAGAGATGGTCGAGGAGATGAGTCCGTTTTCGAAGGTCAAAATTGGTGATCAATTGGACCATCCATCAGGGAGAAAAGTCCAGATCACCAGAGGCCAATTTTGGGGGACCCATGGGGTTTCCAATTTCTGGTACTGGTGTGAAGTATTAGAAGACGGTAGCCTTGGCCCAGAAGAACACGGCTACGGCTGGGCGTTGAACTAGCGAGTGCAAAATGTTGCTACAACAAGCTTTCCCACAGCATGGCCGAAGAAACGACTTAAGGTATTTGCCACCAAAAGGCACCCTGAGTCCGAATTTTGAGAAGCTAAAAGCCGATAAGTGTATTCAGGCGGAGACAGATTCATTACGAGATCTGTTTGCGATACTCATGGGTCTGACCGGATGCAATCCCTGCAATGGTTGTCCTGTGTGGGAACGACAGGGACCGGCTTGCAAGGCTTTCCAGAACAACCATAGTGCCTATGCGTCTTGGAAGTCAGAGCATGATGAAGAAATCAAAGAAGCCGTGACTCCACGCAATGCTCCGAGGGGGCACAAGTTCGACGGTATGAGTATGAAACAAATCGCCACCGAACTTGGTATAAGCCTTGGCGAGGCTCGACGCCGCAAAATGGAAGGGACATTATTCATATGAGTATGACTGCTCCCGAATTTTGTCGTGGCATCAAGCGATGTGTAGAAGAAACATTGGCACCGCTGCACATCAAGGTGGTTATACGCACGCCATATCGTCTTCCTGCTGGCGCTGCCGCATTCTGTAACATAGCAGTAGAAGCGTATATTGACTTGTCGGGCGATAGAGGCAAACGCCAATTTGCAACTCTGACAATTTCGCCGGTTCGCAGTGAAATCACTGGCGGTGTGATGGTCAATAGCCACGCACTATCGCTAATCAAGCTGGTCGTTAAAGAGTATGCATTCTACATCAAAATGCACACTGATGCGATGGCGGAATGCGCACAGGGCATAAGCCGTATTTTGTCGGAAATACATTAAGGAGCATGTCGATGAAAGACCTACAACAAATGGCAGCAGAAGCGGAGCAAGAACAAGCTACGGAGGCCGTAGCGGCACAAGACCGGCAAGCAGAAAAGGCGTTGAAAGATCTCAATGAGCTTGAATTATACTTTTTCATCGAAGAATGCGGCTATTTCTGCTGGCGCATGAACCACGATATGGCAGACGGCAGAGTCCCGCAGGCAGAGCACGCCAAAATTGACGCCGACGTTGTTAAGATCCATGCACGCCAAGTTGAAGCGATAAAAGAATTACCAAGATTCGGCGTCGAGCATCCACTGAAAGATGGCGGCGGAGGCAGCGACACCTATTGGGCGTGGTACCGAAAATGGAAAACTTGGCATCAAAGCATGAGTGACGCGCAGTGGCAAGAGGTCAATGCCGCTACCAGGGCCGGTATCACAGCGGAACTGCTTGAAAAATACCGCAAAGAGGCAGATGAAATGGCCAAAAACGCTGCGGAGGAAGCAGCGGCTAGGGAAGCTAAACTAAAAGAAGCATTACAAGGAGAGGCGAAATAATGTCAAGTGATCAACCAGACACACCCGCAACCGAAGAAGACGATTTTTACAAAGCGGCCCAAGATCGACTGGGCAGGATGATGAGCATGCTGGGAATCGATGGACGTGCAGATTTCCAGAAACGCATGGAAGAGATTTCGCTGAAATCGGCGGAAGAATCACTGCATCGGACTGAATTCGAGCGAGAGGTCGCACAAATCAACCGTGATGCCGCTTTGTTGAGCCTCGACGCGATGAAGACGAGGATTCAGACCGAGCAAGTCGAGTGCAAGGAGCGAATGAAGATGGCGCAGCTTGCCATCCTACACTACAAAGAGTTTCAACGACCGTCACGGCAACCTGGCATCAGCATTCAAAAGGTCGATGGCCGTTGGGTGATGGAGCTTGACGGTGTATCGGCCACCGGTGATACTCCGGCGATGGCAGCATCCGAATTTGACCACCTGTGGGTATTTGGTGAAAATGGCGGCGATTGATAAATCGATACCAGATCATGTTTGGTGGTTCTCGGAGTTCGCCGAGTTTGAAGATTTCGTAGGCATCGGCGAAGAACGTGCAATTGCATTAGCCGAGAAACTTGATGATTACGGCCATCCGCAAACTCCGATCAAGAGAATGTTGGTCGCCAACAACGTCCCGCTTGACAAGGTGTTCGTGGTAAAATGAAACCCAGTGAAATTAAGCAAGGCGTAACCTACCTCTGCCTTAATGGTACCTATCGCCGAATTATTTTCTTCTGGGGTATCGAGGGCATCGACGTTTCCTATGCACAATGGGCCAGAAATGCACAGGGACGGATGATACGTACAACTTGGATAAGCGGCAACTGCACACTAAAGCATTTTGCAAGAATGGCAGTTTGTAAGGCACCGCCGTATAGGAGTAGAAAGAAATGAACGAATTGCTCATTATCGCTGTGTTCGGCGATTCTTTCGCAACAAGATTCATGCAAGATGCTGATGTGTTCGAACATTTCAAGATTATCGCAAAGCCAGTTCATTTGAAATTGACTTTAAAGCCGGGCTGCACAAAGATCAAAGCTTTGAGCGATACGCGAGATCTGCTGGAAAAGAGCGGCCAGCGTGTCGCGGCTATATTCATTCCAAACGACCCAGAGGGAGCATGGAGAGACGATAAGATTCTCTCTATAAGTGACGGCATAAAGTGGTGCACGCTTGACGACTGTCTTGATGCTTATGGTTTTGTGCAGCAAGGGGCGATTTCAGCTTAACGGAGACAACATGAAGTTCGACGACCTCGACACTAAGATGCGTGTGTTTGAGACAGCACATGATTATTGCGTCCTTCCTGGGATTCGTATGGTCGCTCGACTCGATGGACGTAGCTTCACGCGATTGACGAAGGAGAGCAGTAGGTTCGAAGCACCTTTCGATGTCACGTTTCGTGATATGATGATCAGCACCACTGAACATCTGATGAAGTGCGGGTTCGACATCACCTATGGCTATACCGAGAGCGACGAAATCTCTTTACTCTTCGCGTTGAATGAACAGACTTTCGGCAGGAAGGCCCGAAAGTTGACTTCTGTGCTTGCTGGCGAAGCAAGTTCGATATTCACATCATTGCTGGCCGGACTATTCCCCGCAACAGCAGGCAAGGATACTGTCGCATTCGATTGTAGAATCTCCGAGCTCCCGACAACAACATTAGTTGTTGATTACTTTCGCTGGCGAAACGAGGATGCCTGCCGAAATGCGTTGAACTCCCATTGCTATTGGTGCCTGCGGAGTGCTGGTAGGAGTGCGAACAAAGCGACGTCAGAAATGCTCGGCCTGACCGTTCAGCAAAAGAACGAGTTACTGTTCAACTACAACATCAACTTTAACGATTTGCCGAGTTGGCAGAAGCGTGGTGTCGGTATCTATTGGCAGCAATACGAAAAGCATGCCATCAACAAATCCACACAGAAGCCGGTTGTAGTGAATCGCAAACGGCTACATCGAGAACTTGAACTACCGATGAAGGACGCCTATAGTGCTTTCATACGGAAGCTGATATCACAAGAGAAAGCTGAAAAATGAGCTTCAAGAAAGCAGTGACGTTCCCACGCGAATTGCGAGAGAAAGCCAAGCAAGAAAAGTTGGCCCTCGTCTGTATCTCCGTCCCAGGTATGGAGTATGTCGGTGCACTTCCGGACGAGTTAGTATCTAAACTCATCGACTGGACGACCGAGAATATCTTTAAGCGAGACCGTAAATCGAAAGCATAGCTTTATTTAGCTCATTCTTCGATATCGACCTCTGTCCAACCGTATTGCCGCGCTCCCATTCGAACTTATTAAGCCTGTCGATAACGATATCAATGGTTTCGTTGATTGTCCCGCCAATAAGCCTATCGCACCACAATCTGACATAATAATGTGCTGTGGTAGATGGCGACAATTCACGTGACGCTCTACCCGCTCGTGCTCCGACTCTCCTGACACAGAAGTCTGCTTTGCCTCTGTCGACATACCAAAAACCAATTGGTGCAAATTTCATAGGTTTTGGTCGTAGATACCACTTACGCTCCCAGATCTGAAAAACGACTGGAACTTCTTGTGGCTTGCCATCTAGTAACGCATTCTCTAACGGCAGGTCTATCTGTTTAGCTAGATGATAGTTTTCTGGTATTCTTGCCTGCATGCTCTCTTTCTTATACGACAGCGGCAAGATAAAAGCAATAGTATCAGCTATCTCTGCACATTTCTTGATGAAAGCAAGAGCAAGAGAACCATTGGGACCAAAAGGCGGGTTGCCTATACATAATATGTCTTTGCGGTCGATTTCACCATTATACTGAAATTTCAAGAAATCGCATTTGGTTATCGATGGATGCTTTGGGTCTATGTCAAGAGCCCACTGATAGCCATCGATTTGTCTTGAAAATGATCCGTCGCCAGCAGATGGCTCAATAACGAGCTTGAAGCGTTCGATGTGCGTCTCATCAATTAGCCGTTTTGCTATTTCCGGCTTAGTGAAGAAAGCACATTGCTTGCTTTTTCTGATATGTCTACCCATTTAAAACCCCAGCAGCCAAGTCGGCTGGTAATAGCGAATTCTCCAACGATCTCTGGTTAAAAATGAATCTACCGCCATAACCGAAACCGAGATCATGCCAATCGACATCGTTCAACATTTCACACGCTTTTCGCAAATCCATTCTTTTCCTCGGGAATACTGCTAAAACAGCACCATCAAAATTCTTACATGGATGTAAGAAAAATGGCCTGCTGCTACGTGTCTTACAATTGACATAGATTCTGTCGGCATCGTCCGAGCAAAGCGATCGCCCCCATCTAAACCAATTCTCGTCATTGAATTTTCTAATTCGTCTTGCTTTCAGCCGCTCTTTAAACTCTAATAGATGCTCGTCGAAGTGGCCATAGTACACTTTCCTAGTCTTACCAGTTCTAGCTGTTCCAGAATAAACTATATCAAGATTGCCTTTCTCATCAACGAACACTTTGTCGGCACCGCTGACAGCACCAACCTTAACGTAAAACAATTCCGAAAACGGAACAGAATAATTTGATGACACGAACATCAATTGACCTTTTGAATTGACCATCCTTCTAATGGAGTCATTCACCAAGGTCAATTGATGCCCAGCGTAGTCTTTCTCAAATCGCCATATCACAAGATTATGTGCAGTCGGGCCTGTGAAAGGATTATCCTCACCAAATTCGAGCCAGTGTGTTATATAACCAGTTGTAGACATCAGGTTATTAATAGGAGCCGCGAGTGTGAGCTTGATGAAGTCGCGTGGGGTAATAAATATTAACTCGCCGTGACGATTAAGATGAGCAAGACATTTGGCAATAAAATGGATATAGAGGTTTGTTTTAAACGGGAACAATTTCGTCAACTTCGCTCTAGTCGACGCGCAGATGTTCTTGCCAGCGACATACGGTGGATTTGCTATAATCGTGTTGAATCGATGGCTGATATCATAATCGAAGAAGTCCATGTTGAGACAATCTGACGGGCAGTGCCTGGAATCAACTTCAATGCCGACAGCATCCTCTCCACGTAGGTGTTGCCAAAAAGCACCATCACCGACGCTTGGTTCCAGCACAGTACCAAGACGTTGCCGCAACCCAAGCATACGAAATACTATGGATTGCGGAGTGAAGACTTGCCCTAAATGCTCTGTGTCCATATTATATGTTTACCTCGTATTTGAATTTAAATACCAGCTACGTCGTGCTACAACAAAATGGGATTATAATGAAACACACAGAAACGCCCTGGGAAGTCAAAAACACATCAACAAAGAGTAGCTTCGCAAAAAATTGGCGAGAAATATTCGCCGGAAGACGCCCAGTAATCACTTCTGCCGCATATGATTCTAGCAGTGACGGCACGGTATCGGGCGTTCAAATCAGCGAAGATGATGCGAATTTCATCGTTTGCGCTTGTAATTGCCACGAAGATCTACTACAAGTAGTAACGATGCTACTCCGTGACATCCAAGCAGATCCGGCTGCCGCTGCTTATTTCGATCTTCGGCATATTTCGGCTGCGGAGCGTATTATCAACGAGGTTAAAAAATATGGCTGAACAACTGGACCCTGAAAAGACGATATGCGTTTGCTATCATAACGACAAAGAAGTCGGTCGAGTCCCGGTGACAGCACCAAGAGCAGTCGACTATATCGACGAGCTAGCAAGACATTATGGTAGTCTTGAAGTCAAATATGAAGCCGACCCGACCGGTGGCCTTCTAGCGGCATTGCACGGCAGATGAAGAAAATCACTATTACTACGGACCCATTGTGTCTTGTTGGCGATCAGCATGTAACTGAATACAGTAAGACTGGTGCTTCTAAGAGAAGGGTGCATCAATCTACTCTGATCGGATATACAATAGTCGACGTAGAAAGCAACGGTAGTGAAATCATTTTAGTGCTACGGAAAGGCGAGAAGAAGGCTTTAGATTAAAGCCCACACCAAACAGATGACCGGTCTGCTTCGTCGTAGATGTTCTTTAGAATGCGATTGACTTCGGCAATGCTCTTTGCCTCTCGCACTACTGGCGCAAAGCGTTTAAGCGGCCAAGCCTTCGCAATTTCAGTCGCAATTGCTTCCTTCACTTCTGTCGGGCAATCTTCCTCAACGCATGATAGGTCATGCTCTTCTGCACATTTGAACATGACGCCAGCGAGGTCAATTTTATGTCGCCACTCTGCCATCATCAGACTCCTTCGTGATAGCTGCATCAATCAAGTCTGTGTCGATCCTGTACCCAGGCAATCTGCCGGACAATGCTTGCAGGATCTTCCCGACTTTCATATCCTCATCAGCGTCCCAATGCCGAAATGCCTCTGAGGCAATGCCCTGCACCGAGCGTAATAAAGCTTCCGAATTGCGCGTGCCGAGATAATAAGCATACGACACAATATCTGGGATGTTGTCGAAAATGTTGGCCGCATTCACTATCAAGGCACCATTGGCTTCGTTCTCCTCATTAGAGCGAGCCGCAGTGCCAGTAAATGCGATTGGCCCACCGTCTGCTGAATGGATATCCAACATACCAATATCACCGAGCATATGCAGTGACCATGGCCTTTCAGACGCCTTCGATTCAGCCGGTGCGGAAGATGGCGATTCCAAAATCAGTTGAACAGCCATTTTCACGCCAGTGCTAATCTCACTTGGTTTTTTGATCATATATTACCGTAGATGTGTTCCGGAAGTGCGCTGCACAACTTGTTATCTGATAACACTTGTTCGATCGTTTCTGCCATAAATCGCCATTCCGACTCTGACAGAATACGTTCCTTACGCGGTGTCCGTAATGTGATTACCACGGCATCCGGCTTAGCGACGACGATATCAAACTTGCCAGCATTAGTCGAGATGCCACACACCTTTAATCGAGCAACCTTACTTTCCGCAAATGAGCTGCGTCCTCGTTGGTCTGTAAGAACCAGGGAAGCCATACCATTCCTGATTAAGATTATACGGCAATGCAATACGATTTCGCTTGGTGGTGTTTTGACGTTGGTGTCTGGTACGATATATTCCCCAGATTCCTCAATCTCATCAGCCTCAATCTCCTCAACCTCTTCGATATCCTGATCTTCGTCCATACTATCTCCAAGCTTTTCTGACGTATCGAACGCTGCATTAGAGCTCAAATACTACCGACCACGCCGCGTCTGTCCAAGGACGCAACAGAAGTGAAAGGAGGCCCATCCTTCGCCAAAGGAAGGCCATGCAGAATTACTCAGTATTGCAGGTGTCTAGTGGATCGGCGGCACATATAAAATCCCAGCCCTCGTACTCGCAATCCTTACGCTCATGCAGGATCTTCTCAATAACCTTGATATCACCATTACGTGCTGCCGCAATTCCAGGCACATCGTCGTCGTAACAGCAGAAATTGTCAAGGACTGCAAATAGCTTTTTGAATGCAGCCTGCAATTGTTCATTGTTACCTGCAAGCCAATAGAGCTTTTCGTACTTACCACGATATACTAGTATTCGCATAATCCACCTAAAATGTACGTGGTAATTGTACTGTATTTCTACGCGGTTCGCGTGTCTTGTCCGGCCCTGAGCACTCTCGCGGTTGTAGCTTAGTAAACTGCACTCGAACTTCGAACGTGTCGCCTTTATTTGGGATCTCGGCAAATTGCGAAATATCGTAGGTCTGCTCAACCAAATCGTTATCAATATTCACAATAACTACGACTTGATCGTTACAAACATGCACTACTTCGGCTTCGCATGATTGGAACAGCATCGGTTCTTCCCATGCACCACGACGCAGATAAGGCTCTAAAGCACGCATCTCCTCAACGTGCCGTTCTAATGATGCAAGTGGTTTATCACCACCTATGCCTGACTTGATGTTTTGTGTGCTGCCGTCGACAGCCATCAAAATACACATGAATTGGTCAAAAGGGTTAGTCTGCTTCCAATGTTCACGCCAATTCATGGTATCCCGATCTTCTTGGTCTTCTTGGTTATAGCACCGAACACAAGCAGACTTAACAAGCCCGCATAAATCCATCTACCATCTGCTTCGCGACGGCATATAGTCCTTCGTCGCCGCCAACAAGCACTTCTAGGACTGCTTGCTTCTCTGCGACATAGGTACGTGCGAATCCTGGATCATTCTTGATGATGTCGGGGACGTTGTGTAATATGTCGGCTAGTTTGACAGTTTTGGCTTTCGGAGATGCCCCGGCCAAGTGCTGCCTTTCTACTTCTTTACGATATTGGCGATTGCCGTCAGATTTTTTTGTGATGTTCGTGACATCGGACACAACAGAGGCGATTTCTGGCCCGAAACCAGCCTCGATCATATCAATCGTCACATTAGTGTCCTCAACAACATCATGCAGCCAAGCAGCAGCAAGCATCACCGGGTCGTCAGTCACCGAAGCCACAATATTGGCGACAGCTTCCGGGTGGACGATATACGGCTCACCAGTATACTTCCGAAATTGTCCCTGATGTGCCGCTCGTGCTAATTGCTCTGCCTTTACTACAATCATGTTATGTATTTCCAGGATAGAGGTGAAAAGATGGCTGAAGAATTTGATCTGATACTCTGTATGGATGAAATGACAAAAATGTTGAATGCCAAAGGGCTACTAATGGCTTCTTTGGTATCAAACACCGCAAAGCTTGAAATTCTCAGCTTACGGGAGGCTCTGAATTCGGCGAATTCGAAACTTGAAGACCTCGGGCAACAACCCGTGCGGCTGCACTGATGGCTTCAAACTGAGTTGGATATCGTTTCTGCCAACCATTATCGGCCATTTCAACCGGTTTGTGTTCTTTAGCGAAGCCAACAACCCATCCTGCATCATGGGTAGCATCGCCTTCGAGCCAGTTCAAACTAAATCCAAGTGTTTCAAGTCTGACCCATGCCGTCAGCCTGTCGACCATCTCGTGAATTTGAGCATTGGTCTTTGGATCTTCTTGCTCCTGCAAGCTGGCCCATTCAGTTAATTCCTCTGCAACCTTTCGCATATGCTTCGGTGCATTGCGGATATAGGTTTGTGCTGCTTTGCGACAAGCCGCCGCATGCAACTTATCTTCGCCGTCCAAATCCAGACGCAGCACGAAATATTTCGCGTCAGGATTTGATGTGCCATCAGCTTTCTTGACGATATAACGCTGATGTAACCCTTCGGGATTGCTCTCTCTTGACGGCAGATTAGCCATATTCACCTCCTATTGGTACATTCTATTATAGCACGACGAGCGCCAGTATGTAATTATACCGCATAGGTCTTCATGCTATAATGGGCAGAAGCATCATTCAAATACAGAGTATTTAATCGATATGTCTAAACCACTCGGACGAAAAGCATACGGTAGTATCGGACATTTGCCTAATAGTCGCCTCGGTCCAGGAGACCACAGTGTCGAGGATGGTGCTGCCATTATCTGCACCAAGAAGGTCCGAGACGAATATGACCGGGTGATTATTCAGGAGAAGCTTGACGGTTCATGCTGTGCTGTCGCCAAGCTCAACGGTTTGATTGTGCCGTTGAACAGGGCTGGCTGGCCTGCTGTTTCGGCTCCGTGGCATCATCACCGCATGTTTCACAACTGGGTGATGGAAAATATTGACCGGTTCACATGGTTAAAGGATGGTGAAAGAGTCGTCGGAGAGTGGTTGGCGCTAGCACACAGCACTCGATATAAGCTATGGCACGAGCCCTTCGTCCCGTTTGATATTATGAAGAGCCGAAAGCAGCTTGATAGACGTGCTATATTTAGTGAATTTTCTGAGAGAATCGCTGAAACACGCCTGACAACGCCGTTTGTAATATCGGTTGGACCGCCGATGCTTCCAGAAGTCGCCTTGAAACTCGCGCAGGAGAAAAATCATCACGGTGCTCTCGACCCTATCGAAGGCGTTGTATATCGGGTTGAAAGACTCGGGCGTGTTGAGTTCCTTGCCAAATTCGTCCGCTCCGATAAAATTGATGGTAAGTATTTCGCTGAAACTTACGGTGAGGATATCTGGAATTGGCAACCGAACAGGATTATATCATGAGAGTCTTTCAAGGAACAGTCGCTCAGCTTCTTGCACATTTAGGACGAACCACAAGTGTATCTGAGGGCCGTCGTGTGGTGGTACAGGGTGCAGTAAAGATCAACGGCAAAATCGTCGAAGATCTGACGCAAGTATTCGACTTCAAGGCATCTGATGCTATTCAGGTCGGAAATCAGATACCAATCTTTGTAGGCAATAAGCTACCAATCAGCACCGGAATCCAATGAACGAACGGCATATTTGCACTGTTGATAATCCATGGAAGCCTGGGGCTGGGCGAGCTATCCACCCCGATGCTGTTGCGGTTGGCGAACAACAAGATGGGTGGCCGAGCGGCGACACTCAATCATATAAGTGCCCGCACTGTGGTTTACAATTCACTGTAGAGCTTCCGCAGTAAGGTGTGATATGGATTATTGGGATATCGTCAAACCAACCTACATTGAAAATTGGGAGCCATCCCTCCACACACTGAGTATTCCATCTATAGGCATTCCATTAGATGATGATAAGCCGCGACGTCTTGGTTCTAACATCATAGAATATGGTGATGCGTTTGTTGATGCTGATACCATGGCACACAATGAACGCGCAGCTTCGTGGAATGCACAGGCCGCTGTTGCGAAGATGCTGCACGAGCCAGAACCGCCCGATAGAGTCGATTTCATTAAACCAACGGGCGATATACGTGGCGATATTGCTGACATCAGAGCAGAAGTTGCAGCAGCAGTCGAGAAAATGCCAAATGGTGCCTTTATACGACTCGGCAGCAGATCGCCTAAAGATGCTTGGTCATTTCAGAGAAGCGATGGCAAAGTGATCGCAGGACAGGACCCACTCTCATATCTGTTGGACTGTTCTGAGCGTGTCTATGAAGATCTGATGCTGGCTATCAAACAAAATTACACGCCATATATATGGGTGCGGCAGTGGATCGAAATACCAAAATGGTCAGAATTTCGATGCTTCATGAAGAGCAGGAAGCTGGTGGGCATATCTCAATATAACTATTTGAATAATGAGGTATTTCCGGAAATGGACCCAGGAATGTGCGAATGGGCCGTCCGCGAATTCTTCAAATTGTTCCGCGAGTCCACAACTTTCAATGATGTCGTATTTGACGTATTCGTTAAGGTTAGAAAAGCCGGTCCAAATTCACGCGATATCGAAGTGAAGTTGCTTGAAATCAATCCGTTCTTCGAACTAACAGATCCGTGCTTGTTTGCATGGCATATGGATTTTGATGGGTCTTTCAGATACAACAAGGCCAAATAATGAGCGAACTTGGCGACAAAATAACCATACAAGGCATCAACCGGCAGACAGGCAAACTTGATAAGGCTGGCGACCTTTTTCGAGTTATGTACATGGCTGCTAACGGCATGCGACATACACTGTACTGCAACACAATGCCAGAATTATTGGTGGTTATTGAAAACATCATCAAAGACAGGATGAAGTCATGCAAGACATCAAAGCCAACCGAGTCGCCGACTACGAGCACGCAAAAAATCCCGGCGACTTCTTCATAATCAAAGAAGACAATTATCACAGAATTCAGTTTTTATGTCCGTGCGGGTGCGGCTCCCTCGGTGGTATAAATATCAGCCAAACAGATCCGAACGCTTGGTCATGGGACGGCAATGAAGATACACCGACTATTTCACCGAGCGTTATGTTTCTTTCCGGCTGCCGATGGCACGGCTATTTGAAAAATGGTGTCTTCAAGACAGCATAATCAAATAGCGAAGCACTTCTTATGGCTTTGAGTGATAGTCTTATCAAAACCCTTCTGTAGCCGATTCATGTGATCGATAATCTTGCCTGCTTCTTCTTTTGTCAGGCTGCTCCAATCACAAAAGTATTCTTGGCGAATGACTTTGATGGTGTCATTGTCGTTCGTTAACTTTTTCTTGCCTTTTTGCCAAAAACCACGTCTTTTCCGTAGGCGTAGAATTGTGTCTTTTTGAGCTTGCGTGGCTAATTCGACCACCGACGCTATTGTGGCTGGCTTTTGTTCAGCCAATTCGCTCTTCGCAGCTTTTGCTTTGATCTTCACAGGTTTCGCACCTATGATATCTTCTCGTTTCATCGCCCGCTCGAACATCCTGCGACCCCTTGTTACCGCTTGCATATAAGCGATTGGGTCTTCGCCAGGAAACAATCTTCCGCTTTCAAGCATTTGGTCGAAGAAATACGTAACAGGCATGAAGCCTCTACCACTTTCTGATTCGATATGGCGGACGAGCAAACTGAATCCGCCTTCTGCTCTAAGTGAATCTTCGGCTCCGGCATTGCGCCATACAGGTTTCATAACAAACTCCTAGTAATTGGGACTACCGCTTAATGTGTTTGGCGTGACCTAGCGAGAGTAGTATGACATCATTATATCACACGAACAAAGATAAGTCAACCACCGCTTCCGCCCTCTCTGGTGTCGCAAGATGCTGGGGAGGGCGGTCAGCTAGATATATATTTCTGCCTAGTATTTTAATTAAGCACTATCTGTTTTTGTGCTATAATGGAGTAAGGAGACTAAACATGTGTGAGCCATGCCACAGTATCGTACAATACCCAGATCACGACGACGACGACCGTTCATCTGGCACGCCGACCGAGCAGCGTATCTCGAAGCTCGGTCAATGGCTACGTAAATTTGGACAGTGGTTGCATTTGTCCAAGATGGGCAATGGCCACAGCGAAGCCGTCGCCAAAACCAGTTTGCAGACCGAATTGTTTCTCCCGACGCCGACACTTTACGAAGTGAATTGGTGGGAACGAAAGATGCATATCGACGGTGCCTTTCGTGGCGGATTCAACAGGATCGGGCGAAATGCGATGGCTCGCCAAAGCGAATGGTCCGATCAATACAAAGCAGTTCGCGAAATGTTGCGGAAGGAAGCGTTCGATGCCGCACAGCATTACGCCAACGCCGTCTCTATCGGCAACATGACCACGTTTCGTCGCTTCTTGACAGCTTCATTGCAGAAGTCTGATCAACCGTCGAAATATGTGCTGCATTTCGAGTTGATGCTCAACCATGCTGGCCGCGACTCGCTGTGTAAACGGGTGAAAGAATTCACAATGCGATGCGGTCGCGTCAGCAAAACAAATGTTGATCGAGTGACGAAGTTGCTTTTAGGTTTCACGCGAAAGCGTGAATTGTTGATACCTGAATGGGCAGATGATAAGAGTCTGTGGGTGCCTCCGAAGCCTTGCTGGGAATGAGGCGTCGGTCATAGTTGCCGATCTGCACCCGTCTCTTATAAAGCTCGTTCTACTGAATAGTTGTCAAAGAAAGGAGAGAAAACAACTCGGTTGCCATCTGGAAAATGGTGGTGATCGTGACCGACCAGAAAAGGTCTGTGGGATCTGCCCACATAGGTTCATTGGAATTATTTGGAGCGTGTTGCTAAGTCTAGAATTATCAGCACGTCGCCCTTATGAATTTCAAAACCTATCATCTGGCTGGTGCGACATATTAAATAAAAAAGATTTTAGTAATGATGCAAGTGTGAAACATGCGTTCAACGGGGAGCCTTTTTTAGGCTCCCCGTTGAACTGTCCGGGGAACCGGAAAAGTCAGAAAAGGTTTAGACTGCAACGCTCTCAAAAAATTCTCTGATCGCTCTTGCTATAGCTGCATTACCGCTAAAATAGCGTGTGATTGGCGTAGAATCGCCTAAGAAAAGAATCGATGCGTCACCATCACTATCAAACTCGACGCAGCATTTTCTTTGACCACTTTGAAAAGTAATGCTTACGCCACCATCGATAATAGGGCGGATTCTTGTTGACTCCCAGCCAAAATCTTCGATAGCGTCCAGCAAGCTGCTCATGCTATAAATAGCACATATCGATGGTCGGTCTGGCTCATAACCATCTGCGCGATTGATGAGATGTGAATAATAGGAAGGCTTTTTGACTCTCCACAAATAAACACAAACAAGAATATCAATTAAGAAAAGCACTACAAATGTGATCAACAAAATCTTGATCATTTGTTGCCGCTGTCGCGTTGGAGTTGTCGTTTAGCATTCTTCCTGACTCTCTTATTGACTCCGCGCTTGCCGTACCCGCCAGCATTGCGAGTATGCTTTACCCATTCCCTGATATTGCTATCGTCCTTCCTCATTGTTATCACCTGTCGGACCATTGGAACAGTCGGTCGATTCGCCGTCTAGTATATCTTTATCGCCGCTGGTCTGTCCCAACATCCTCACGTCCGGTGTCCCCTGTTGGATCGCCTGGATTCCAAGATCGTTGATGCGATGGGTGAAGAATGCTTCGACGGCACCCTTGGCATCGGCCACAACATCATCCATGGCCTCGTTGAACTGCGTCCCAATAAATGGCAGATTCAATTTCAAGTCTTGTTGTATGCGACGAAGAATTTCGAGAAGTTCTTTTCTTTCAGAAACCTTAATAGTTTTCTGGTCAAGAATCTCACTGGCTTTCTTGACCAACGCACAGGCCATATCAGATGTCCTGACGCATGCCTGCTTGAATTCTTCCTCGAAAACCTGCCGCATCGTCTCTTCTGGGCAATCTGCCATACCCTGTTTGCCAATACGACGGATTGTGCATGGAACACCATCACCAACATTCATGGTCGTGATGGCTTCCGAGAACTGGTTCGGGCTCATTTCGACCTCTATGATCGTATCGCCGCCGTAGTAATGGTCGTCGTGCAATCGCCGTGTTTTCGTCGCCCTTTTGATTCGAAGAGCGATGGTGTGATGGTGGCAGATCGCTGATCCAAACAGGTTCGTACCTCCTGTAGCACCGCCATGGGTAATCCGAGAGAAACCAACAAGTCCGAAACTCTCGTGTTCTTCGCGTTTTGCTTCGTCCATCATATTGCCTTTCGTTATACCGTTATAGCACGATAAAATACTGTTGTTCATATTAACAACAGAGTCGCCCTGTGCTATAACATATCTTGACCGGTGCATTTCTGTATGATTTAATAGGAATGTATTTAATAAGATATTCCGCCTCTCTTTGGCGAACGATATAACGAGCACTATTTCTCTGCAAAGGAGCCTCTATGGGCGGCGAACGCGAAACCACGGTAGCTTCATCTAAGTCCGACAAGAACAAAACCATCATCGGCGATATTCGCATCCACGAGGCGAACGGCGAAGTGCACTTTCACTCCGATGCGTCGAAGTTGAAAGTTGCCATACCAAGTGGCACTTGGTACCGCGATTGGACGCGACTCGTCGACCTAGGTGGCACCTGCTCATTCGTCGATGTTGAGCGCAGTACGCTTTTAGTGGTTGAAGTCAACACTGACTTCGATACTGGCGAAATGGACGCTCATCTTTCAATCAGCAGCGTCAAGATGGGTGATACGTTCAAAGCTCTTCAGACGTTCACTACGGGGAAGTGATCATGGAGCAGCCAAAGCCGAAAATTTGGCAAGAGATACACTGTCCGGTTAGTGGTGGTGGTTGTGGTGGCTTTATTCTCGTCAAATTGGACGTATCTCTAAATCGCCGCGTCACTCTTATTTGCCCAAAATGCAAACACGAGCATCAGCGATGCATTGTCGACGGTTTAGTCGTCGAAAACGGTCGCTATGACGGCAAGATTCAGGAAGAACTCTGCCCAACTATTGCCGCTTGGTCGGAGCATCCAAGAACTGTCTGCATGCGTCAAGTAGTCACTGAAAAACGTTTTCGTGGCGAAAGAGATGGCGTCATTATCCGGAACGGAAAAGACCTTATTGCACCGCCGACCGATACTGCTGAATTGATTTTACGTGAATCATGGGCGGAAAGATTTCTTGGGAGAGCTAGAACATGACTGATTTCGTTGATGTCCCGGTATTTCAAGGATGCACTGTAACGGTGCAAGTCGCCATTCCGAAGCCATTGCGTGTGTTGGATGGAGCGGTTCCGCCGCCTAAGCACGGCATATTTCACATCATGAATCCAAAAGATGGCGATAAGCGTATCGTTTGGAATTCAGATAGCTTAGCCGAGATCAGGGCGGCTAAAGAAATGTTCGATGATTTGGTTAGGCAAGGTTCACAACCATATCATGTTGGCACCGGTGGCAAGGCTACTTCGAGGAAGATGGACGAATTCGACCCAATGGCCGAGCAGGTCATATTCTTGCCGGGCAAACAACTACAAGCAGGAGGTTGATCGTGTATTATAGCCAATCATCTGGTGGTACAATCACCTACGATCCAAACACTTCTGCTTCGCTGACATATCCTTCCAAAGGGATCATTTACAACGATTGCAGCAACAACAAGTTCTACATCAAGAAGTTGATAGACTGCACAACCGTCGCTTCACAATACAAAGCATATTGTGGATCTTGTGCTACGACTTCATCTTGGGCCTCTGATGACTCCTGCTACAATCATTATTTCATCAAGTCGAAAGATTACATTATCTGGAAGAATGGTTGGGGTGGCTACAACACATGGCCAGCGGAGCCCATTGTGCCGCCAGTTCCTTTGAGCGACCGCTTCCGGCAAATTCTCCAATCTCGACAAGCCCCGCTCTTCATTCCTTCTCGCACTCCAATAAAGGCTATCGCAGAAGAACGTGAGATGCGAGCCCGCCAAACTCTTCGGCGAATACTCGGCGACGACGGTTTCCAGCGTTTCTTACGCAATGGTTTCGTATCTGTCCGCGCCAATTCGGGAAAGGTTTACCAAATCTATCCTGGGCACGGTATGACTGTCGTCTATGATCGTGGGACGCCGATTGAGAAGCTTTGTGTTGTTCTTCGTGGCGATTTCACACCAACAGACAGCCTCATCACTCGTTATGTGATGATTCTACATGACGAAGCGAGTTTCAGATCGCTGGCCAATGTCTTTTCGGCACCAGCAAGAAAAGTGGCGACTTTGAGACAGTTAGATGCCAGGCCGCTGGCTCAAATCTTTCAATCACTGAAAGCTGCGGCCTAGTAGCAATTACCGAAACCGTCAAAATAGTCGCCATTCGAGCAGACAAATCCGTGTTTGCTCATGCGACCAGGGCGTGGCTTGAATTCTCCACGATGCTGTGCCAAGAACGCATTACGGATCGACTCGGTTTCGTCTCTATCCATCATTCCGCTCATAGCTGACATCATCATACCAAAACCGACGACATCACGAGAACCGTTGTCTGGTCCTGGGTCCAGTTCATCAATGGCTGAATGCTTTCGTGGTACATAGACGCAACCACAATTGCAAAATGCGTAGAACTCGTTGAGGAACGTTGTCGCCGCCAATTTGTCGAAATCACAAACGAATTGGACGAAGTTGGCGGCTGCTTCATCACCGGCCTCTTGTTTGACACCGGCATAGATTAGTTCCAACAGATCAGAGTTCAGGTCTGATCTGACAGCCCCACGACCAGAATAATACTCAGGTCGCGGCGACATACGGTTCTTGGTGTACTGCGAGATGATTGCGTAGCCATTGATAATCTTCGTCATCATAGCTCCAAGTTAGTAGTCTTCATCGTCATCTTCTTCCGTGGCCGGTACGTATTCGACTTCCATGTCTTTGACTTTATCGTAATATTCGATTTCTTCGGTCTTCACACTACACCCATATTGATTAGCGTGATAGTGCAGCTTGTTGATAGTCCAACCGTTGATATCGATACTGCGTTCGACAACGTAGCCGATTACAGTCTCGATCCATCGCGGCCATAGATCATGCGGAACAGACAAATCTTCTTTGTGATCTTCCCACAATTCGCCGTCGTCGTCGACATAATCTTCCAAGAATTTGATGCGCTGTGCCTCATACCAAGCGGCTTTGATTAACTCGTATGCTTTCTGTTCGATAGCACGGATCGGCTTCATCATCAGCCGTTCTTTTTTCTTCGCTTTTTCTGCCTTCTGGTCTTCTGCCATGAACGCGGCGATGTTTTCTTCAAAAGTGGCAATGACAGTTTGGCTATTCCAAGGCAAATTGTCAGGCTTTAGAGTGACGTTACGACACCCAGACAATTTGAAGTGCAACTCATCTTGTTTCTTTTCCCACCTGACACGAACTATTGCACAGTCAGGGCTTTCTGTTCGGCCAGTTATAAACCTTCTAGTAATTGAGGCGTGATATTGTAGATAATAGAGACCGACGCTCTCATCTTTCGGATCAGCAGTTATCGCTACAGGCTTTAACCATGGCTTACGGTCTCGATCGCGCCTTCCGTCGAGAAATTCCGACCACTCATGCATGTTCGCGACCATATCAGCCAATTCGGCCAATGCGTAATCAGCAGCTTGCTTACGCTCTGCGTCAGTAAGATGTTCCTGTGGACGTGCACCGACAAGCCATTCGCTCCATCGCTGATGACTCCACACAAGCTGCCAGCTTTCATGCCGCTTATCGACAACAGTCCACTCTTTCAGAGACGTACGACGCACAAATACGCCGCAGTCAAAACGGATGATGTTTTCACCATTCGTCGTTGCGAGGGTTATACCAAGCTGAGCGTCAGCACACAATCGCCAAACTTCTTCTTGGACCCAGACGTTCTCGGTATTTTCGTATCGCAACACCGCATAGCTTCTATCTGGTCGATAAAAGATCGCCAAGGTCCTATCGTCTCGAAGCTTCTCTACCGCTTGCTCGTGGGCTTCAACAAGTGCTTCATTATCAAGCGACTTTCGACGACCGAATTCGGCAACAATCATCCGTAACGCTTTAGCGTCCTCTGACAACAATGCACGATGCTCACGTGTCTTGAACTTCCACCACTTGATCAACGCGTCGACACTACGCTCCGCTCTCGCAAACGACACGTCGTGCTTTCCTGCAATAACTCCGATCAGCAGTTGGCGGAACGGGGCTTCTTCCTCTGCCTCTTTCTTTTTGATCGCGAGTGCGACCTTAAGCAGCGGAATCATATTGAGATAATGGTGCCGATTCGTCCGAGACCGAATGTAAAACTCAATGTCGGCGACAGTGACGCTATCGATGTTGATAATGAAGTCGTCGGTCTTGTAGATCAGATAACTCACACGCGGAGCTTTTTGATTTCGTCCTCGCCAGCTATTATGTTCTGACGCATATAGGAATCTAAAGCTTCTCTCATCAACTTTTCTATCGATGATATGAATTTCGTCACTCGACGGCCTATATGCATGTTTGGTGCCCTGCCGCTCATGCAAATCGCGTCTTCCGGCGTAGTAACCCTCGAACTCGCCGATAACCCTACAGCCGACTTCCAATTCTCCATTCACAGCATCTAGCCACTTGTCAAAGTCGGGCCGTCCTGTACCAAGTAGATTCTCGGCGTCGTATCGCAGCGTTACGTGCTTCTGCCCTTCTAGATTGCAAACATTAATTGGTTCATTGATCGGCAGCGGGTGAAATACCTTCGTTCGATCAAGCAGCCCCTGGATCATGATTAGGACAGTATAGAAACGACGCTTCTTTGCTTCTGCCTTATCCATGGCCTGCATATACTTCGCAGAGCCTGGTGTCAGCGGTTTCTTCACTGTTTCGCGTGTATTCCAATCAGTGTGCGATTCATAGAAGAAATGCTCGAATTCGTCCTTTCGCGGCAAGAAGACTTCATCAACCCATAGCGTCGTATGAATACGGTATAGGTTCTCGCCGTTCCGAATCAGAATATAGAGGCATTTATTTTGCCGATTTAGCTCCGAATTGACAAACGGGTTGTCGTCGTAGAACTTCGGATTACGTCGCGGCTTGATCGCGACGACGCCTTTGATCTCTGGTAGAACTTGTTGCAAATGCTCCGGTTCGCTGATCCACGCATCGAACTCTTCGACCGCTTTGAAGTCGAGACCGCCGCGTTTCGCATAGTCTACTGCTACTGCCGATTCTTCATCCATGAAGAGCACCTGCTGCCGAATGACGATCTTCTCGTCCTCTGGTGCCGGTTCACCGGACTTGATTCGGATGATCTCTTCATCTTGACCGAGGTAGGCGTTGATCATGTAAATAGCTTCCTGTGCCATTTCGATCTGCCGCGTCAGAATAGCCGTCTTCGCTTTCAAAATCAATGCTTGCTCTTGAATGAGCGTTTGCAATGCCGAATGGCGTTTCGCTATCTGATTTTTCGTGACCGCGAATGCCGTCTTCACTCGTTTGAGATTCTTGGCGGCGATAGCCGGGTTCGTGCGGCTCGCCATCGCTACGAGATCCGTGCTTGTCGGCTGTCTTTGGACTGGTCGTGTATCGTCGGCCAACAATTTCGGTGTGGAAGCTGATTCGATGAGATTGTCTTGGCGGTCGCCGACAGCATGTAAATTCGATATGAGGGCGGCAAGCTCGTCTTGCCGCTCCCTGATCCCCTCCGGGGCGTATGCAAAATGATCCAAGAAAGTATCGAGCGAAAACGTCCAAGTGCTTTCGCCTTGGATTAGCGTTACTTCGTCTCCCTCGATCTCCGACAAATACCATAGACTACCAACCTCACACCGGTCGCTGTCTCGGTCTTCGGATTCGTCGATACGTTCAATCAGTCTGTAATAGCCTTGTTCCATAGTTAATTATAGCACGATTATATGGAACTATTAACTGCACGATCTGATCGTGCTATAATGATATAGGAAGGCACAACAATGGAAATACCTGGTATCTTAGAGATCGACCACGAACGCGGCGTCATTTATTTTCATACGGCTGACGAAGAAGCTCTTGAAACCTACCAAACCACAAACGTCTTGCGTATCTGTGGTTTAGGAAAAATGCCGGTAGGGCGAATAGATATCACACTTCGCCCTAAAGACCAGCTACCGCATTCCCCTACCGCTGCGATTGTTTCTTACGACAGATGATGAAATTATGCCGGAATTGACGGAAAGAGAAAAAGAAGTTCTACAAAGCGTATTCGATTCTTGGGCAGACAACGAAATGTTGTTGCCAGGATGCTGCTGCTATCAAGACGTAATCGATCTGGTAGCGAAGTTTGGTATCGAAATGCCAAACCAACTACGGCGAATCAGCATGGAACACTAATCGGCCCTTGCGACGGCCCATCTCGCAAAGGTCGTAAGCAGACAAGAGCCGACGCCATCAGGCCAAGCTTGCCAGTCGACTGAATCGACTGGCTCTCCACGGACCATCTCGCGATATCGACGGACTATGGCGCGATCATGGCCTGATACGCCGCGATAAAACACCATATCTTTAATATCGGCTGGCTTCATTGCAAGCTATCAGCTTGTTCCATCATCGCAACGAACTTCAAGAAACGCTCAGACCAGCCAGCAATTTCGGCAGTCCAAACGCCTTGATAATTGACGCCGTGCGAATGTGAAGAGACGTCAATGATATAGTTGCTCTTGCCATGCGGCTTCGGCAGCCCCGATCCAGGTGCATCGCAATCTTGCGAATCGCTGAAAATGAGCAATCGATCCGGTGCTTCTTCTTTGCTGCGGATGAAATCACAGACTTGTCTAGTGAAGATACCTCCACCACCGAGGGCATGCTTCGCTTCCAGGATTTTGTCAGCCAAGGCGAAACCGCGAAGGGCTTCTATTTTCTTCGTGGCGTGCTTTCGCGTTCCGTCGTTTCCAGCCGTAGCATAGATAGAAACATGATCGCAGCATTCCGCTGCCAAAACCGCCATTGAAGCTGCCGCATCCATCCGAGAAAACTCGGATTTAGATGATACGGCACTGCCCATTGAGCCCGAGACGTCAACAGCCAACGTCGTCCAACCCGAAAGTCTCGGCCACGTCTGGGCACATCGATACATCAACTGCTCGATCTCTCGGGTCCAATCCGGAGCATACTTGCGGGCCTTCAAGAAATCGATTGGGAGCAGCATATCCACTTTACAATTTGCAAACGCCTTCGCCATCGACTCTCGGGAGACGCTCGCTTCCTGCATGTTTCGCAGATTCTTAAGGAATGCAAATGCCGGAAGCTTTCGATCTTCGATCAACCGCTCCCAAACTGCTCGCTTCTCGGCAACGCCTTTAGCCGCTGACATCCCAACTTCCCACGTATCGGGCGTCTTTAGCTCGTTGGCAATTAACCGCTTGTAGAGGTCGTGGCGATCAGCAGTCGGCTTCGCATGACATAGGAACAGGACGTCACGAAGCTTGATTTCCTGATCCGTTTGATTGTATTTGGCCAGTTGGTATTCATCAAACTTACCAAATGCCTGTGCCAAACCCTTCTTCACAGCAGCCGAGAGCGTTTTCTTCTTGCCGTTGTCCGCCCAATACATGGCGATAAACTCAGCCATTTCGTCGGGACGGTTGCATACTTTCGCCAACGTCTCGGCCACGTTCGGCATGTGATGGCGAGTCATCTCACGAATCAACATCAGCGGAACGTGCCGTAGCTTTTGCTCATATCTGGCTTCGACGGCAATTTCGCCGACATTCGGCACTTTCGGCACCAATGCCTTGATTTGGTCTACGACAGCCTGCCCGTCGCAGTAGGCGTTGTCTTCCCACAAGAGACACGTCATAACAAGACGACGTAAGGTGGCTTCTGCATTTTGCTTGGCAGCCTTTGGACCATGCCCACCAGCCAACTTTTCATCGGCGTAGACGTGCGACTTCTTCGTTTTCTTGTTGATGGCTGCCATTATGTCCTCCTAATAAAGAACCGCCACGGCTCATATAGTATGCAGTGGATATATGTTGTCTGCGAGCAATCCTCGAAGAATCGCGGCCATTGCTGGTCGTTTTTCTTTCATCCCTTCTGCTATCTCTTTCAGCACGTCCCTGCTTATCTCTAAAGTAAACACGCCAATCGCCTCGCTACGTGTCGGTATTACCAACAAGTAATCATGACTTGTATCAATTTCAACGAAGTTCGTGTCCATCTTAGACCAAAAGTTCTCTGAATAGTTGGGCTCGAACCAACGAGGCGGTTGCCATGATTACTTCCTATCAATCATCCTTGTATTATCGCGGTCCCTACATTCTCGCAAATCTTCAAGTATCTCGCGATCGATTTCGTCGCGTATGATTCTTGGAACATCCGGATTATTCAGAACAACACCAACGTCAAACTGTTCGTTCTGATCCATCATTCATATCCGGTTTTGGTGACGGTGACGGCACAGATTCTTCTTTGCGAGGAGGAACATAATACGGTGGCCATGCAAAGAAATAACCACAATCTGCGACGGTTTTCATTTTCATAATAAAGTTGCTGCGGGAACAAGCGAAGCAGGTACGTTGCGCTCTATTCAACTGAGCTACACCCGATTGCTCGGATGACCGGACTCAAACCGGCGACCTCTCGATTAGCATTCGAAGTATCCCACCTCTACGCCACGCAGCAATTTGTGGACCGAACTCGACGGCATACGTCACAGGAGACGCTCTAGCATTGTTAACTGGGGTCTCTGGTCGAAGTACCTGTGCGAGTCGGTCCAAGTAGTGGGACTGGGACTTGAACCCAGGACCTCAAGGTTATGAGCCTTGCGAGCTACCAACTGCTCCATCCCACACCAAAATGCCGCAGGAACAAGCGAAATGAGTCATGCCCTTCCGGGCGGTTCCGAGTTCAAATCGAAGTAACCCATCTCTTCCGCCATGCGGCAAATCGTAGGGGACACAATCCGTCACAGTCGCAATGCCGTGAGTTCATGTGCCCCTTTATTGTCAAAAAGTGCTGTGGGAACAAGCGAAGTAGGTACGTAGGTGCTCTAACACTGAGCTACATCGGCGAACCGATGGCGGGAATTAAACCCGCGACCACCCGCTCCGTAGGCGAAGTATCCCACCTCTACGCCACACAGCACATTTGCTTATAGCACAAAACTGGCTAATGATTAATTAAATACGTGTTTATCCTCCCTGTCAAGGACACATTGCAGAAGCCAAAGGTTCACGAGCATCTGCAAGAGATTAATAATTGCAGATTATCGTGCTATAACCTGCCATCAAGACGCTCAAATAGGAGATTCATAATGGCGACGGTTGGCATCGGTGCACATTTCTTCCGGAAGTCCCTTAATGACTATCGTGATTGGAGATGGGCCATGCCACGGGAAGCCATGCAGAATAGTATGGACGCCCCGCATTCTAAGAACATCGAAGCCTGGTTTGAGGTCAAGGACGGGAATACCATCTTCTCATGTGGTAATGATGGCGACCCTATGAGTAAAGACGAACTTGTCGGCAAGCTTCTCACTCTCGGTGAATCAGGCAAGGACTTCCAAGGAACGGTTGGCGGTTTTGGGGCTGCTAAGTTAATACTTCTCTTCGCCCATCTGCACTACGAGATCTATACCGGCAATTTTTACGTTGTCGGCAGCGGCGGTAATTATACCCTCGAAGAACGCGACCATTATTACCCCGGCACTCTGACAAAGGTGACTATTGAGGGCGATGTCAAGGATGTCTTGGTCGGACATCTCGTTCAGTTTCTCTATATGGCACAGTGGAATGGTGTTATCAAAATCAATGGGCAGATCTTCGAGCCAGGACTTCGCAAAGGGTCACGACGCCGTGAATTCGATTGGGGTGTCGTCTACACCAACAAATCGTTTCCGAATCGGCTTGTTGTTCGTATTCACGGCATCCCGATGTTCTACCGCTACGTCGATAGCAACAAGCGATGTGTCGTGGTCGAGTTGAAAGCTGGTGATGCGTCTGTTCTGCAATCGAATCGCGATTCCCTCAAACACGAATATCAGAGCCAACTTGACGCCTTCATCGACGAACTCACCATCAACAAGCTTTCGGCTCTTCGCGACGTTGAACCGGCTTACATCCACTACAAAGGCGAAAAACTTTCTAATCAACACATCAAGGCAGATGAAGCGATGCACGAAATCGTAGCGGCTGCCTATGCCACCCTTCCTGATAAGAAGGTCGAAGACGATAGCGAAGTCGTCCTCGAAGACCAGAAAACGAATTTTGCACCGCCTCCAAAAATGACCTCGCAACAGGGTCGTCAGTCGCAAATCAAGCACGAGTTCATCGTCAAGAACACGACCGGTATGGAAATCCCTGTGCACTATCTCCCCAGCGAGTTCAGCGATTATAGTAGAAGGCTCACGCGGATTTGGACGTCGGTTATGCTCGCCCTGCACGATCTTTTCAATAAAGAAGCCACTTTCTCGGTTGGATTCATTTTCGACGAGGATCGGGCGGCTGAATTCGAACACGGCGTATATGGCGACGTCTATTACATCAATCCTATCCAGATCGTCAAGCAAGATAACAATAACAGCCGGTCGATGGCGAAACGATGGAAATTCACGCCTGCTGGACGTTGGTCTATTCTATCGAAAGCTCTTCACGAATACGTCCACGGTGCTGTCGGGTTCCACGGCCACGACGAGCTTTATAGTAGCCATCTTACAGAACTAACTGGCGTCGTTCTCAAAGAGCGGCAGCGGTTCAATCGGTGTTTCGTCTAATTCAGTCGTACATATAGTCACTAACCCAGTAGGAAAATCATGGCAAAGCACACAATTGACGTTGAAGAGTTGGAGATCGGCAGTATATCACAAGAGGTTGCCGGTTCGTATGGTGAGGGCGAATGCAAGCGACTTGTTGTGGTAGTAGCCCTTAGCCGTGTTGCTGGTGGCAGTACCGTGACATTCCGAGTAGAGGACCACAAGGCGAAAGTGCACGAAGGCGATGATCTTATGAATGCTATCGACGCCTATAACAAGACATAATTCAAGTACTGCGGGGTGCAATCTTATTAATAGTCACCTTTTCTCATGCTATAATCTAGTATGAGAGAACTGGCATTGGAGATCGAGCAGGTTGTTTCGAATCTTGGCAGTCGCCCCGGATTATGTCTCTACTATGCCAAAGAGACGATAGCCGTCCTCGCTCGCCATGGTTACAAAGCCGTCATTCAAGCGGGTTCTCTACAATGGTCCTGCCTATGCCCAGAGGATGACGACGGCATCGTCTCCACCCACTTCGCTTACATGTGGAGCCCCGGCGATATTACCAGCGCCTTCTCCGTCGCTCTCGGGAACCTTCCCGAAATGCACTGCTGGGTCGGCTTGTTAGAAGAACAGGAGATAGTCGATTTCAGCGTAAGGCATTTGAAGACGGCTGCGGCAATATATGGCGTTAAATGGACGGCACCCGACCCGCCACCTTATCTCTGGTGTTCGGTAAACGATATTCCAGATAACGTGCGGTATATCCCAAATCGTGAAGCGTCTATCTACGCTTCCATCTTGTTGGAGCGGATTTAAATGGCGAAGTGTAGTAAAGCCAAGGCTTTAAAGATCCATACGATACGACGGGTCCATCAACGGTATGGCCTGAACGTCAATGTCCACGATCTAGCAAGGCTTATTCAGGAAAGACGAGGCACGTTCGTTAAACGCCGTTCGCATCGCGTTACCATCTGGGATGTTGAATACAAGGGTGAGATATTGAGGGTCGTCTACGACAAAAAACGCGGATTGCCCATTACGGTCTTGCCGAAGAATTAGGAATCATATATGTTCAAAATCATCAAGAAATCTGAGTTGAAAGTCCCGCCACTTACCCGCGAAGAACGTCTGTGGGTTTATCGGCTGAAACGGTGTCTAGAGGCATGCCCAGAACGGCTTGAACTTCTGACAATGGGAGACCAGCTAGACGTTGTGGATCGTGCAGGTGCGAGCAATAGCGAACTTCACAGCGGTATCGCCTATGACGACGGTGTTGTTTTGGCGAATATGCCAGGACCGAAATGCCACGGTGTCTGCTAGTCTGTGGATTAATAGCCAAGTTAATAATTCCCGCCTTTCGTGCTATAATCCTATATCATGGGAAGACGATATAATTGGTTCGCGGGTATGACTCGGGAAGAGATCGATGCGGCAATTGCCGCAAAGAAGGCTCTATTGCTCCAGATGATTCGTTCTGGCCAGCCACGGCCAACCAGGTATACGGATGATCCGGTTCAGAGGAATCTGGCAAGATCGATCGAAGCGTACTGCTTCAAAGGGAGTCTGTCTTACGATCTTGTGTTTGATACTAAGATGCGTGCCGTTCCATCGGATTGGTTCGATCCCGATAAATACGACCGTGGCAAGAAGGCCAAAGATGACGCCCTTGAGATAGCCAAGAATGGCGGTCCACGGCCATCAAGCAACGGTAACAAGCATGAAAAAGAAATGTATCATGCCACGTATTGGTATCGTGAAGAATTCGAAATCATCCGGCCAGATTGGTTCGATGATGTGGATGAGCGTGTTGCCAAGATCAAGACAGAGATCTTAGCGTTGGCATCATCTGGAGCCAAGCGACCAGTAAGGCGTCGTGCTGGCAGTGCCGAATTGGAGAGGCTCGCCGAAGCCATCGACCGATTTACTGCTCCTTCACAACACGCCTACGACGCCGAACTCACTGCCAAGTTGCGGCTAATTCGCCCCGATTGGTTTCGCGACACCAAGCTTGAGATCATGCGGCAGCAAGATGAGGGTTCGAAGAAGATGTTCCTCGAAATGGCTGCGAGCGGAGCCAAACGGCCGCAATTCACTAAACAACGCAAACTTGCTCGGCTGTTGTCGCGGCTTATCGACGCCGACGAAGAATTTCATCGCCAAATAATGGCTGCTAATCCGGCCTGGACCGGCATGAGCAGAGATATGAAGAAGGTTTGGGAAGGCCGCCCCGTCTGGCAGGATAGAGAGTTCACTTATGCAGGTGAAACGCTGTCAATCAGAGAATGGGCAGCTAAATTGGGATGCAAAGAGAAGACCCTGTACCAATATCTGCTGCTGCATTCCATTGAAGAGGCTATTGAATGGCATACACGCCCAAAGAGAACACGTAATGTGGCAAGATAAAGAATACACGCACGAATGCGAGACGCTATCGTTAAGGGAATGGGCGGCTAAGCTTGGCTGCAAAGAGAACGTTCTATATTCATATCTATTGCACCATACCATTACGGAGGCTGTAGCATGGTATACACGTCCGCAATCTGAACGCAGGCGTGGACGTCAGCGAGATCCGAGGCCGAGACACTATACCGTAGCACGGCTGCGTAAAGAAGACGGCGACGTGTTTCGAGAAATATCTCGCGTAGTTACTCAAGAGGGAGGCGACCTCTACGCAGCCATGGAAGAAATAGCCGAGCTTGTGAAAAACGTCACTATTGATGATCTTCCCCACGAACGATTGAAACCAATAAGACTCGGCATACCTATTGAACTTAATAGGGCAATTAAGAGGAAAGCATGTGAATTTGGTCGTCCATCAATAAGGATATTAATTGCGGCGGCTGAGAGATACGTTGCCGATAAGAAGAACGTTGCTGGTTACACACCACCTATAGATTTCCAGATATGAAAGAAACAAATGAAAGAAGGTTGGATAACAGAAGACGAATTCCTTGAGTGGATGATGCAGAAATTCTGTATGACCAGGGAACAAGCAGAAACCGCTTATAACGACCCTACTTTCCCACGACCAACAACGATCCAGTGCGAAGGGCATCCCGACATACTCAACAACTAGCTAGGTCATTCTAGCTAGAAGCAAAGTAATCACGTCTGACCTCGACAAGCCGGATGCTTTTGCCACCTTGTCGATCTCATTCACCGTTTCCGGTGTTAGCGATTTCGCCGCTTTTGTGCGTTTCGTTGGCCTGAACCCTACCTCCGCCAGTTGTTTTTCTAGTGTTGGCAGTATCTCTGTTATAGCAGCATCTAATAGCTGTCTCAGGCTTATGTGGTTGTGTTTACTTCTAGCTCTTCGCACAAGATCCATGTCCAGGTTGACTGCTATAGAAATAGTCCCTGGTTTTCCTACCTGGAACTCATAGCCACAATCACAAACTCTCTTATTATATCCGAATCTCTTCCCACAGTTTGGGCATTGTTTTCGTGCCCGAATTTGACGTTCGGTATAATTATCTTGATCGTCGCATAGGAGTAACAGTTTCATGGGCATCTCCATTATTCGTTATATCTTTGTTAGAGTGACTCTGTAGTGTCTAAAGGTGCCTGATTCGTCTTCTCCACATTAGAGTCCTTTTGTCGTCGGGACCCCCAGGCCAATTACTCAAAACGGAGTTTTTCGTTATCTGGGGTCTGAAAGGCTCGCATCACCCTCCTTTTCCCACCCTTTAGTATCTTGGGAATATGGTCGGCCTTCGCACATTTGACATTTTATTCTCGCGGAAATTCGATATCGGGTCCTCCTGTGTATATGAGCATTTTTCCGGGCGAGAAAATGAATATCGAGCATTGTGCCGGGGCGAGAAGTAAATGCCGAGCTTCCCACGCTTCCCAACTTCCCAATCTTGACGGATCTGAAAACGAAAAGTGAAGTCTGAAAGAAAATCCGGGCTAAAAGCCATCATCTTAATTAGCTTGGACTACAGCTTAAAAGACCGAAGGAATATATAGCCTCACGCATGCGGAAAATATATTCGATACAGGGAGAAACCCGACCCCCATTGGCACAGCTAGGGTACTTTTGGGGCATAGTTACCTATACTCTCCCCATAGAGGGGTGGGGTGTTTGGTATATAGAAATACCCAGAATGTGCCCTGTTCAGGCATCGCGGGATTATTTCCGCGTCCGTCAAGATTAGACGGTTGATACGAAGCGAACATTGGTGTTTAGAGCCACCAGAAAGAACTATTCACCGATGACCTTAGAACCCTCCCCGGTTCTCGATCATCATAGCGTCAGCTAGACTCGATACGTCCGCTTCATTGTAGTCGTCTCCCGTCTGTTGTAACTGCAATTCGGCTTGATCCAACCAGTAGTCTCGATCCATCTTCGTTTCCTCCTACCTTGTTATAGCACGACAGACCAGCCGATTAATGGTGGTCGAATCTGACCAGACGCCTATTCAAATCGTAGACGCGCTCCAAGATGTCGAGGACATGAGAAGCCATCTTACGGTTCCAAGTCTCACCGGGAACGTTCTGCCAATGGCCGTCGCCCCATTTAAGCTGGAAGTACATGGTACGGCCATTCGTGCAATGTGTGACTTTGATCTTCATTTCGCCTCCGTCGTGATTGCTTCGGTCAGGTCCGCATAGTAGCGGTGATTCTTCCAGCCGCCATTATCCAACTCGGCACACGCCCAACGAATCTTGCAGTCGTGCACACAGCACCAAATCCTGATTCGAGGATGTGGGAGACGCGACCGGCTGAAAATCGGCGGATCGCCCCTCATGCGTTGCGGCTCGATAGTGTAGCCAAGACTCAGAGCTAGTTCGATCTCTTTTTGGTATCCCATGTGTTCCCTCCTACCTTGTTATAGCACGAGTGGAGGGAACTATTAACCGATAACGGTGACGCTCTTGCGAAAGGCGTCTCGGCATTCTTGCAGGTTCTCGTTGTCGATACCCCCGTCAAGCTGCCAGCATTGATAGCGGATGGCCTTGGCTGCTTGTCGGATCGTCGCCATGATCGGCTTGAACCCTCGAAGGCCGAAACCCCAGAAGCTATCGTCGTTTTCACCCGATAGGTCGACCGTTCTGTCGAATGCCAGCTTGCAGGCTGCTTTGAACTCTGGTGCTCTCATTCGTCCTCGTCCTCCTCGTTTTCCCATTCGTCGACGAGATAGCCGTAACTCGTCGCCATCTCGTTGATGAGTTGGGTCCTGGTCATCTTGTCGAAGCCAACGCAGCCATCACGTAGCAGGTCGCCGTAGATGTCTGCTCTCTCCGTCGAATTGCAGTCGATAAAACCGCTAACCTCGTTGTCGACGAGACGGTCGATGACGTCTTCCATGCCGTGCCGCTCGACGATCTCGGCAGCGGCTTTCTTCAACCGTCGTAGTTCTTTCTTCTCGGCTGGTGTCATGGTGTTTTCTCCTACCTGGTTATAGCACGAGAGGATGGCGATTTAACCGGACCGGCAGCGAAGCGGGAATTAATCACCGGCTGCGTCGTGCTATAACTGAATACCGGGAGAGGGTGACGCGAGACCGAGTTCGGTCCGGCTCTCAGAACCCGGTACTACACAGGATTCCTCAGATGACCAAGAAAGACCTCAACAAGACCGTCAGCCGCCTCGTCAACAACGTCGTCCTCAAAATCGCCGATGGTCGCGAACCGACAGCCGCCGACGAGGACCGTGCCCGTACCCTGGTTGACATGGCTCTTTGTGCCAGCGAAGACAAGCTGATGGCGGCAATCCCCGTCGTCTGCTCGATCTAGTTTCCGCCATCCGCCCTTCCCCAGCAATGGGGAAGGTGTTGGTTCTGGCTGTCCTACACGTCAGCACCGGTGCTTGCACCCTTCCTGCCGTCACCGCCAGCCAGAACCAACACCTTGGAGGGAAAGCATGAGATTCGACGGAACAAAAAGAGCCGTAGAGTCGGAGTTTTTTGGCCGACATATCGAGGAGGTTGCAAGTGCCTTGAATAAGGCTTTTCAGCCTGACGATTTCGTCGATGGCGAACAGTTTTTGGGCGGCATCTACGACGCCGAATCGCGTCGGTTCTCATTTGAAGAGGGAGAGATGACCGGCTCTGTCGTCTGTGACGGCGTGTGGCAATGGTCGGTTTCCTAGTTGGAAAGGGAGAGGCATGCTCGACAAAGCGAAGTTGTTTGTTGTGTCTGCGATTAGTCGTGAAGGCATCGCAGAAGACCTAAACGAGTTCCTCGAAAACGGAATCGACGCGCCACCGTCTGACGAGAGGCTTAAACCGGACGACGACCGGTTGACCGACGAAATCTGCACCGAATACGCCAGAAAGATCGGCGAGACTCACCAAGAGGGCTATGGGGTGGTCGGTGAAGTCGAGTACGAGGAAGAACTCGCCGTGATCATGACAGAGGCGTTGGCCGCTTGCGGGATTCCTGCTTGGAAAGGGAAAGAATGAGAAGCCATCAGCGTGAAGCCATCGGCAAGGTGAAACTCGGTCCGGTTGCGGCACCGAAAGGGTCAGGCAAAGGCAACAAGTTCATCGCCGTCGTGCCTGGGTCGGCTGAAAGAGCCTACCATCGAAACGGGGACGGAGAGGGCTTTTGCGTCGTCTCCTTTGACTGCGTTGTCGAGGGATCGCTCTACCCAATGGTCGCCGTCGTCTTCAAGGAACCCGGCAAGGTGGCCGTGTTTGACCGCCAAAAACTTGGAGCCGGTGTCATCGAGTTCGGCCTGAACTCCTGGAAGGGCAACGACTTCGAAAAAGACTTGCGGGCTGTCATCGGCGATTGGTAGGATTTAAGTTTCCAGCCTGGAAAGGGATGTGCTATGTCTTCCGAGTTCATCTATGCTACGATTCCGGCCTGTGAGCTAACCGAAGACCGAGTTGCCAAACTACTGCAACTCGCCGACGAAATCCCGTTCCCAGAGGGCACAAGCAACGAAGAGATAGCCGATTGGCGAGAAATCGCAAAAACCACCATCGACGAGTTGGTCGAACTCATTAACGGACCGCTGACGGAATACTCCGAGTTTCGCACTGACGAAATGGACTACGCCCTGCTGATAACCGGTGGGATGTCGTGGGGAGAGTCGCCGACGAATTGCTGCGAACAATTCACGCAGCTTGACAACTTTCCGACCATCACCAACCAGATGCTCGAATGGGCGAAAGCCGACTTCGCCGCAAAGACATAGTTTGTGTGTGATCCTGTGTAACGCCCATGGTGGCTCGTCGTCACCATGGGCGTTGTAGTATCCAGACGGTCCGGTTAATAGTCACCGCTCGTCGTGCTATAACCAAGTACGAGGGGCGGGAGGTCCGCCCGACACACAGGAGAATCGAAAATGGCCGCTGGCAAAAACAAACTCACCATCACCATCGAAGCGTTGGCCGAAGACGAGACCCCGGAACACTCGGAACGGGTAACAAGGTCCGCCCCCGGTTATGCAAAGGCCGTCCGTGAAGTCATGAAGACGGCAGAGGGTCGATGGGGCTGGTGCACCGTCAAAATTACGGTCCTTGGCGGGAAACGAGAGGGCACGAACTACCTTGGGAACTGCTCCTATCGAAGCGCACAAGACTTCATCAAGAGCAGCGGGTATTTTCAACAGATGGTCGATGAAGCAGTCGCCGAAGCCACAGCACAATGACGGATCACTCGAATGCCCTGGTGTTGCCGATAGCTGAATACCGTGCCCCGATTTACGAGGCATGGGACAAAGCGGGCTATCCTTGCCCGAAACATCCAGACGGCTGGATGGCATACCACAAGACTCTGCTAGAAGAGGAAGCACGAAGTTAATAGTCACCCCGATTGGTGCTATAACTGAATATGAGGCGGGAGGTCCGCCCCGAACACACAGGATACAAAGCCATGCTCTCTTTCACTGAACAGTTTATTGCCGCCCGTCGCGTCGGTGTTCCTCTCATCGGCATTGAGTCGAACGATGCCGCTGCCACCATCAGCGTGTTGTTGAAGGAATGCAGCGAGATTCCCGTCCCCTCACCGGTGCTGTCGTGGAATGCGGCAAGTGGTGTCGCCGGTCACAATCAGGCAGCGTTGAAATCGGCGTCCACTCTGAACGACAACCCTCAAATCACGCAGCCGATCGAGTTTTTGGTCCAACTCGCCAACCCGGATACTCTTCCGGCAAACACGATCATTTTTATGATGGGTGCTTGCGATTGGCTCGATAACCCGGTCGTCAAGCAAGCCGTCTGGAATCTTCGTGACAAGTTCAAGTCGTCCTGCAAGACCCTCGTCATGCTGTCCGAAGTGATCACCTTGCCGCTCAATCTCAAAAACGATGTCGTCATCATCGACGAGCCGATGCCGAACGAAGAGCAACTGGCGAAATTGGCCAAAGGGCTTGACAAGTTGGCAAGCCAGTGCGAATGCACGAACCAGGGCAAGAATGCTCCACGCTCGTCCTGCAAGAAGTGCGAAGGCACAGGCATCAAGACGAAGCGACCGATGGCGGATGACGACGCGATTAGCCGTGTTGTCGAGTCCGTCAAGGGATTGCCCCACTTCGGAGCAGAGCAGGTCATTTCGATGGCCTTGCGTAGTGAGCCGGTCGCCGGTCAGAAGCCGAAATTCGGCATCGACCTCGAACATTGCTGGGTTGCGAAGCGGAAGCAAGTCGAACAGACGAAGGGGCTTTCGATCCATCGTGGCGGTGAGAAGTTCGACGATCTCGGTGGTCTGGACCAGATCAAGACCTACCTAAGCCGCATCATGACCGGCAAGCGACAGCCGAAAGTCATCGTTTGGTTGGACGAAATCGAGAAGACCGGTTTGGCTTCTCGTGGCGACACGAGCGGCGTCAATCAGGACCAGGAAGGCGTCCTACTTTCCTGGATGGAAGATTTCGACGTCTTCGGCGTCATGCTGTTGGGCGTCCCTGGTTGCGGCAAGTCGGCCATCTGCAAGGCGGTTGGAGCAGAGTTTGACCGCGTTGTCATCCGGATCGACCTTGGAGCTATGCAGAACTCATTGGTTGGATCGAGCCAAACCAATATCAGAGCGGCGTTGAAGGTGGTGCAAGCCATCGGCGGCACCGATACGCTGTGGTTGGCGACGAGCAACAGCATCAGCGGGTTGTCATCGGCCATGAAGTCTCGATTCACCGACACTTTCTTCTTTGATCTTCCGCCACAGGTCGAACGTCGTCCGATTTGGGATGTGTGGCTTAAGAAATACGGCATCAAGGACGAGCCTTTCACGGACGACGACGGCTGGGTTGCTCGTAACATCAAGAAGTGCTGCGACAAGGCGTATCGAATGGACATTTCGATTGCCGATGCCGCGACCTACATCACGCCGGTCGGCCTGACCGATCGGGAGGAAATCCAAAGCCTTCGAGCGTCGGCTGACAACCGCTACCTGTCCGCCAGCCATGAAGGCGTCTACAAGATTCCGAAGAAGGTCGAGCCTGAACGGGCTTTGAACCTAGGCTAATCCTGTGTGTTTGCTCCTGGTTGGATGGCTCGTCGTCGTCCAACCAGGAGTGTCCTCTTTTGCTGCAATTCAAGCAGCTTTACGGCGGTTAATAATCACCGGCTGCCGTGCTATAACCAGAG
>Ga0265297_10002075_pt1 | contig 42807 bp, 50 predicted proteins | sample Munlanlwell13791_FD_192502 | JGI IMG/M metagenome (GOLD analysis project Ga0265297, IMG submission 192502) | Leachate microbial communities from a municipal landfill in Southern Ontario, Canada - Leachate well 137-91 | ecosystem: Engineered > Solid waste > Landfill > Unclassified | place... | reverse complement strand
TACTAATTTCATTACGATCGTTTTTGTTGAGGTGGGCATACCACCTAGTTTTTTTTAGTCATATATTCTTATTTTAGAAACCTCCAAATTATTTTACAAGTGTTCGGCTTCGAATGAGAATCTGCCCTTTAAAATTAGACCAGATGACCATAACAGACAAAACCAGAATTATCCTCGGCTTAGTTAATGGCCGAGAATGCGAAGTATTTCTCGACACCACCACGAGACCGAAGAATGATGGTATTTTTATCGACATTGCCTTCTTCGAGGGCGACAGGAAATCAATCCCGACGAGGATGAATCAAATATCATTTGATTCAAACAAGGACCGCGACGAGAAGATAAGAACGCAAATAATAATTGATTTCCATAAGAAAAAAAGAGAGGAAGAGGCAGCTAAAAAAACAGGAAAGGACAAAAAATAATTTTGCCCTATTACCCCCAAAAAAGGTGACCACCAGGCCACCTTTTTTTATTAACGTAAAAATTTTAAATTATTTTTGAGCAACGATATCAACCGCTTCTGACAAAGTCTTGACCCTGATAATTTCCATATTTTTCATCTTAGCCAAGCTATCCAATTTCATTTCTGGGATTAGAACTCGAGTAAATCCCATCTTCTCCGCTTCCTTCAACCTAAACTCTAATTTAGTCACCGGCCTTAACTCTCCACCTAACCCAACTTCACCCAAGACTAACATTCGACGATCAAGCGGAAGGTTAAGAAAAGAAGAAACCATTGCTAAACAAACCGCGAGATCAAGAGCCGGGTCACTAATTTTAAGGCCGCCAACAACATTTAGAATAACATCTTGCGAACTTAAATTAACCTTCTGCCTTTTTGACAAAACAGCTGTTAGAACCTGCAAACGATTCAAATCAAAGCCTGAAGCTTTTCGTTGCGGATAACCGAAAATAGTCTTGGTAACTAGAGCCTGAATATCAACCAAGAATGGTCGAGTCCCTTCGATAATACAACTGATAACCGAGCCGGATAGGCCTCGATCGTTTTCCTCCAAAAAAACCGCTGTGGGATTAGCCACTTCCCTAAACCCAGATCCAGTCATCTCCAATATTCCCAATTCATTAACGCTACCGAAACGATTTTTACTGGCCCGCAAAATATAATAATTATTTAACGTCTCAGTCTCCAGATAAATCACCGTATCAACAATATGCTCCAAAGATTTAGGACCGGCTATTTGTCCGTCCTTAGTAATATGACCAATGAGACAGACGGCAATATTATGGTTTTTAGCTAATTCCAAGAACTTAACCGCGCAAGCCCTGATTTGGTTAAGGCTCCCGGCCTCAGATGGCACCTGAGAGGAATAAACGGTCTGGATAGAATCAACGATAACTAAGACCGGATTAACCTGAATAGAAGCAGCTATTATTTTCTCAACATTAATTTCACTAACAAACTTAATATTCTTTAAATCACAACCTAAACGATCGAGTCGAGACTTGACCTGGGCGGCTGACTCCTCACCGGAAACATATAAAATAGAGGCATTGGACCCCCGGGCTAAAGCATCGGCAATCTGCGCCACGATAGTTGATTTCCCTACTCCCGGTTCACCACTTAACAAAATCAGAGATCCGGGAACTAGACCGCCACCCAAAACTCGATCGACTTCAGAAATTTTAGTCACAAAACGAGTCAAGTTAGCCTCAGTAATAGAATTTAAATCAATGACACTCGCACCCTTAATATTCTTAGAAATATTCTTATTATTAGCCCGAGAGTCACTGACGTCAACTGCTTCTTGAGCAATAGTCCCCCAGGAACCACATTCTAAACAACGCCCACTCCATTTAGAGTATTGGGCGTCGCATTTAGAGCAGACGAATAATGTATTTTTGTCAGCCATAATTTACTATTACCGTGTTCGAGGACATTCCGGTACAGTGATCAAAGGATCACCACCGCAATTATCCGCTCGATACTGATCAAACTTATGTCGAGAGTAGATCCAAGAGTTAGAATCAGTTAAGCCAGAGCTAGGATTAATTAAAAAATTCCACCAAATCAAAAATAAACCAGCAAAAGAAAAAACTAAAATAGCAACTAGAATAAAAATTCTAACCGGAAAATTAATTGGAGTTTCTGGAGCAACTACAGTTTTTTTAGTTGAGGTAGACAAAACTTTAGCGGTCTTGCCTTTTTTAGGCTTAATCGGAACAACTTTTTTAATAGGCATATTTTTTATTAATAATTATTTTTGCCAAGTGGCGCTAGAAGCCTTCCACTCTTCCTTTACTTTTTCAAAAACTACCAATATATCTTGAGAAAAAACCTTAGGCTCACCCGATCCAGCTACTTCCCGTCTTTGAGTGGTAACTAAGATCTCAGCTGTCCCAGCCTTGTCATCAAAGCTTTTAACAGTACCGGAAATAGCAATACTGGTGATACCATAATAATTGGTATTATTTTTATCTTGTTGATTCAAACTAGCCACATAATCATTGGCCCAAGATTGCATTTTAGGGGTCATAAATATTTTTAAGTCTTCAATATTGCCATAATTAGCCTGGTTAGAAAAAGAGCCAAAACGCTCCGCAAAAGACATGGCTAATTTACGTAAATCCTCGGAATTAAAAGCGCGATTGCCTTCGGCTGTCGCATCAAAACTATATTGCGGTTTTGGGACGTTATTTAAAGCGTCTTTTAATAATTTATTAGCATCAGCCTCGGTCTGAACTGGGGTCACAACCTCATTGGCTGCTTTCTGCCGTTGATTGAAGATATACATAAAAACAGCAATCACAATGACAATGATTAAAGAAGTACCGATAATAAAGATGCCTAAACGTTTTTTATCGTCCATATTATATAAAAATTAATTATAATTATTTTTTAACACTCCCCACTTCCTGATCGAGACTATCTTCAAATTGCTTTTTAGCCTCCTCAATCTCTAATAATTGTCGGGGATCGGAAGTAATTAATTGGTCTTCGGAATAAGAAGCCACCACCTTGATAGCCACGTGCTTATTACCAGCGAAGAAAATTCCTTCACCTAAACCACATTCCAAAAGCAAATATTTCTCGCCCTCAGTTAACATAAAGGTCTTTTGCACTAAATCAATAGCAGCTGGAGATTGCTTAAGCAAAATCTGAACCGAGGAGTTATTAACAATCGCTTGGCCATAAGGTGAAGTCAAAAAGTCATTAACATCCTGAGTAATTGTTGTCACCCCTAAATAGTATTTACGACAACGTTTAACCAGAGCAAAAATAAACTTGGCACTATCAGCATTTTGCATCATCCACCAAGCCTCATCAATAACTAAAACCCGCTTCTTGGTCTCACTGCGAACTACATTCCAAATATAATTGACAATAGTATAAATAGCAATCGGCCGTAATTCATCCTCTAAATCTCGAACTGAGAAACAAATTAATTGATTGCCCATTTCAACATTAGTCGGATTATTTAGCAGACCGGAAAAAGTTCCTTCAGTATATTTCTTTAGTCGCTCTGCCAATTCAGAAGCCCCCTCCATACCATCTAGGACTTGATAGAAATCAATCATGGTTGGTGGCTCTATTTGACTCAAGTCAGAGTCAGGAGTGATATCTTTCTTAGCATAAGTTTCAAGCAATGCTCTATCTACCAAGGAGTCCTCCTCATTGGTTAAATCACCAATCATTAGACGGACCAAACCTTTTAAAGTAATAACCGCACTTCGAATAATATCTTTCGGCTTAGCCTCGCCACCAATAGCTCGCGGCAAGTCGAAAGGATTAATCTTGTTTTCACTGGCCAGAGAAATATTAATATAAGTTCCGCCAACCGCATCTGACAAATGCTTATACTCATACTCCGGATCAATAATAATAACATCAGTTCCCAACATTAAAGATCTAAGCACCTCCAACTTAATCGCATAACTTTTACCAGCACCAGACGTAGCAAAAACAACCGAATTAGCGTTTTGCATACTAAAACGATCGAACAATATCAAACTATTATTATGTCGATTAATGCCATACAAGATACCCTGATCGCTAGTCAATTCCGAAGAAATAAACGGAAAAGAAGAGGCCACCGGCGAAGAGTTCATATTAAAAGTAATAAACAACTCATCATTACAAAGAGGTAAAGTAGAATTAAATCCTTGTTCCGCTTGGTAAAAGGCCCGTTTAGAATAAACCAAACGAGAACCAAAAATATCCTCAATCTGATCACTCAACCGATCTAGCTCCTCAATGGTATCAGAATAAATAGTGACATACAAAGCAAATTGAAAAAATTTCTCAGTTCCCTGAGTCAAAGCATCACGCAAGTATTCAATATCGCGCAAAGCTGTTTCACGTAATGGATCACGCGGAGCGCCCTTATCAGAATCAGAAATAATCTGAGCCTCCAAATTACCAACTCGATTTCGAAGTTGCTTCAAAATCAAAGCCGATTTCACTGGATAAAAGAACATAGAAACATCGAAGGTATAATTCAAATTAATAATCGGGGCAAACCAACCAACTCCAATATAACGAGGATAACTGACTACAAAAACAGTCCGTAAGAATTTTTTACCCAATTGTAAGAAGGTTGAATTAACCTTTAAACTCGAAGGAGCAATTAAATCGCGGACAGAAAGAATACCACGGCGATAAGCTATTTCTTCTTCAATAATTTCCTTGGTTAAATCAACATTTTCTTCAATCGAAGATGAGACCTGAACCTTATTATCCACCAAAAAAACTCCGCCTTTAGGGCCCTTCTTTTGTTCTGATTCTTGCTCAGCCTGTTTAAAATTTATCATAAAAAATAATAATTATTATTAAGCCTCAACCCTAATCTTACCAATATCTACCAATGGCTGATTCTTAGCGGTTTCCGGATTATAGGTCTTGTAATAAAGCTCAATTAATTCCTGGGTATTAAGTTGATGAACATCAACCCCCAAAGAAGATAATGAGGAAATAATGCTCTCCACTCGACGATATAAAGACTCTTTATATTTCAAAAACTTAGATTCTTTTAATTTTAAAGAAGTGGCTGGTCTAAAGGCTTCGCCCAAGGAAGACAAAAATCCTTTATGCTCATCACTAGTAGGACTATAAGAAATAACTACGTAAAAACGTTTATTCATAATCTTACCAATAGAAATCAACTCTTTAATGTATTCAATATATTCAGCGGTCTGAATCTTCAATAGCTTATTAGTTTGCTCCTTCTCACGTTGATTCAGATATTCTAAATAACTAGTGATATCTAATTCCCGAGATTGGATGACAATCTGAATGGTCGAGTTAATATTATTCAGAAATCCAACATAAGAAGAAATAACGGCATTCTGTTCGTCTTCACTCTTGAGAGCAAAATTAATACTGGAAACGCCTAAAACTGCACGCAGAGTTCCATCGCGCATAATTACAGTGTCGTCCTTGATTTCAGCAATATCTAAATATTGTTGAGTTGAGACGGCCACCTTATTTCTAACCATTTTATTTTTTTCCGGCATGCTATTTATAAATTAAAGATTTTTAACATTAGAAACTCCATTCCCTCCCTGGTATTTACCCTTAGTATCAATAATCAGAGATAATTCGGCTAATTGCGCTTCATTTAACTTTTTATTAACCACCACTTCCTCAAATTTAAATTCCTTATTCTCTTTTTCTTCAAAGCTTGGTTGTTGATGATTCCAAACTCGAGTTGATGGTCTTCTTAAAGTCTGGACTAAATTCAAAACAAAAAAATGGAAAGGCCGACCATTAACTTTCAAAAAAGCGAAAGAACCGGCAATTAAAAAAACTACAATTCCGACTGTCAAAAAAAGACCAAAATCGAAAATTTTATAGGAAATAAAAATTATCAAGGCTGCAGCCAAAAAGATCAAAAATTGGCGAGTAGTAATCGGACCGATGATTTTAGCCTCGACATCAATAAATTGCGGTACGGTATATTGCTGCATAATCTTAGAACTTTAACTCACTATTTAAGCTAATAATAGCCTCAACTTCTTCCAAGGTTAAAGCATCCTGCTTCTTGGCCTTCAGACCGTCAACAACCTGAGGAATAGTCTGATTATCATTTAAACTGGAATTAACAATTTTCAAATATAATTTATTAACTGGGCTTTGTCTCCAAGCAGTAACTCCAGCTAAACCTTTCTCATAATCTTCACCCTCCAAGAGTTTAATACGACTCTTAATCTTCTTAGTAATATCCACTGGATCATCAGACATTCTTCTGAAATTAACTAAATCTAAATAACGTAATTCATCAATTGGATTCATAACCCGAACTGATTTAATATCTTCAACTTGAGGCTTCTTTAAAACTTCAACTGGACGAATCGGAGCAACTGGAACAACAATCGGCTGAGGTTGAACTGGTGGAGCGATAACTATTGGTTTAATAGGCTGTGGTAATTCTACCTTCTCAATTATTGGCTTTGACTCAACCTTAGGTAAAGCGGGGGCAACGGGGACTGGAGCCAACTCATGAGACAAATCAATCCCACTAGTTAATTCTCGCTTAGTGTCTAAGAATGAAGCTAAATTATAATCTGATTCATAGCGAGCCGAGCTTTTAGCCAATTGACTGATTTTATCTAAAACACTAGAATTCGGTTTTTTCATCTCAGCTTGCTTAACATTGGTAATAATCTGCTTTTTCTTGTCTAAAATTCCCAATAAATTATCAGCTACCACGCCAGTTAAAGCAAAACCATTATCCTTAATTGGCTTGACCAATAAAACTCGAGTATCAATTTTGTTTCTGATTTCGCGCCAATATAATTTCAGAGTGCTAACCAATTTTTCTGATAAATCAGGAGACAGACCTAAATTAATTTCAACAATTGTAGCTCGAACCATAGTATCAATTTCTTGAACATATTTATTGGTAGCAATAACCGGCTCAGAAATTATTGGAGGAGTTGTTTTGCCGGTAAATAATTGGCTTAAATCCATTTCTAAATAATCAGCCACTCCTAAGAATACTTTTTCTTTTAAGTCTAAAGCTAAGCTTTTAGCCTTCTCTTCACTTAAAGAAAATTGATCGGATAAATAAATAGCAAGGTCATTGACTAGAATAGCTTTAACCATAACCATCATGACCACCAAAGCTAAATCAATACCATATTTTTTTTCTAATTCATCAATAGCCTCCACCACAAATTGATTAGAAACTTTTTCCTTAATTTTTTGATCCAACTTATTAAACTTCTCAAAATAGTCAAACATAATTATGTAATATTAAAACCAATGATAAATAAACGATTATTTCTTCTTTCGTTTCTTGATTTCCTCCTTAACCACTTTATTTTCCAATGAATTAGGTAAATATCTGGTTAGAAGTGAAGCCAACTTAGAATCTTCAAGATCAGCTTCAATTTTAGCAATATCCACTGGAACAGCCGAAGCTACAGTCTTTTTCTCAACTGGGGTCTCTTTGATCTCTTCCTTCTTATCAAAAACGACTGGAGCTACTTCACTGACAATAACTTTAGGTTTAGCGCCTGGGATCGGTTTTTCCACACTGACTTTTTCAACCGGAACAATTTCCCATTCTTCCATCGGGATATCAGACATAGAGTCCGGAAAGAAAAATAAGTTACGATATAATTTTATCAGACGACGAACTATCTTTCTCTCTTCCTCATTTAGAAGCTGAGGATTAGGAGAAGTGGCCAGATAACGAGACAGAACAACTGAGTTATAAATATCACTACCATTTTCCCGAATAAAATCCTTGATCCAATTAGCTACCGTTCCCCGCACTGCCTCTTCTTTCCAAATTAAACTTTGCGTTGTAATCACTTCTTGATTGTTGAGTAAAGCCTTATTAATCTTATTATGAAATTCTGGCTTGTTAACTAACAAATAAATCAAAGCACCATTTAAGGTTGTAATAGGACCAATGTCATTATCATTCAGTATTCCCTTTAAGCCGTTAGTAAAGAAATCAAGAGAAAGATTTTCCTCCTCAACCGGATTAAAAGTACTTTCATGTAAATCAATCAATTCTTCCATGGCGGAAAAATTTTTGTCTTCAATCAAATCACTAAAGTCCTCAACATATTTCTCATAAATCTCCGGGCGATGCCCTCTTCTAACAATTTCCGCCTTGATATCTAGCTTCAAAAATGGAGCTACCGGCAAAAATAGTTTACCCAAAATATCCGCTGCCAATTTAGAATGAGATGATCCCGGAACTTTAGTATTCTTCAGAGAATTATCAAGAGTGGCAAATTTAAAATCAGCAATAAAAAAATCATAAACTAAATCATCTAGCTCATCACTTGATAATTGATAATCTTTTTGGATTTCTTTTAAAACCTGAGACTCGATGCCAGAACTAAAATAAACTTTAATCTCTTCTGAAAGTTCATCCAATTTTTCTAAAAATTGTATAGCTTTATCTTCCATATTATATTAATACATGAATAATTAATCGCAATTTTTAAGTAAAGTTGTTTTGAGGCCTTGGGTTCCTAGTGGGCGGAGTTGGCGGAGTTGGTACAATATAATTCTTAATTGCAGAAATAATCGATTTACTAACAGAATCCATAGTATCCAAACCAGCATTAGGTAGAATGTCCTTCAAATATTTAGCGATTTCTTCATTGGTCGAACCGCTATTAATATTAGCTCCACTAGAATCTAGGTGGACCTTAATTTCTTGTAAAAATTGTTTTTTAGAACTCTTACTCTTAATTGCTTTAGCGGCCTCACTATCATTCATTGATTCTAAGAACTTTTTCTTATGATTATGATTAGTGACTTGAGCTGGATCGGCAGAATTAGCATCACTGGCGCCAAAACGATCTAAATTAAAGCTTTCAGTATAAGCTAACTTCGCTTTAGCCTTATAAGCCCCATCATCATTTCCAGAATCGGTAGCGGTCTTAATTTGACCTTCCAAAGCAATTTTAATAGCTTCTTTCTGAGAATCTGAGGCTCCATCATATTGCTTCTGAAAACTCTTATCCTTCATACTACTAGCGATAGCATCAATAGCTAAACCAATAGCAGTGCTACTCATATCAGAAATCTTAACACTGCCATCTTCCAGACCGCTAGCAATTTCAGCATTGGCCGTAGCCCTATCTTTTTCGGCTTGGCTTCTCTGAGAAGGAGTAGAGCTAGAATTTTCTAGAACTTTTTTAGCGTTAGCCAACTTTGAGTAAGGAGGAGACAATTCAACATAATTTTTCTCAGCAGCAGTATTCATAACGCTATCAGTACGGTCATCATTCTTAAATCGATCATGAACCTTATTTTTCTCAACACCAGCCGACTCGGAATCAGTAAAATAACCCTTCTCTAAGGCCAAGGCCGTAGCGGCAGCATGCTCGTGATGATCGCTGGTAGTTTTAATGGTATCCATTAACTTTTCTTTACCGGCATATTTCAATTCATCTTTTTTAGCAGAGATCTTTTGTGCATTATAATTAGCTACTCGATTTAAATCTCTATCACCAGAACGGCTGATATGAGGCATCGAGGCTTGTTTACCATGCAAGAGCTCCATGAGAAAATGACCAGGGATAACAGGAGCTAAAGTAATACCGGCAACTGTCAAGGCTATATTTCGCAACTTATCATTTCTAGCCTGTCGTTTTTCATGCTTAGCAATTTCTTCTTTCTTCTTAACGACATCATCACCTTGCTCAAAACCACCAGCGGCATAGGCCTTATCTTTTTCTTCCTTAACATAATTCTCATCGCCCAATTTACTATAATCAAGACCTTTAGTTCGAGCCTTAGTCTCCAGATCGCTCTCTTCGGCCCTCAGCTCAGCTAATCTTTGATTCTTATCTACAGAGTTCATGGCAGCATCATCATTAACAGCCTTTCTCTCCACATCTATCCTAACTTTATTTTGAGATAGTTTATCTATATCCTCAGTCTTAGATGATTTAATCTCTTCTAATTCGACTCGAGCTTTTTCAGCCTTACGAGCAGCTCCCTGAGTAAGAACATTTTTGGCGGCCATATAAGGCTCAGCGACAAGCTTCTTCTTAACAGTACCAACAGCACGACTAATCATGAGACCGTCGTCCTTGGCCCTGCTTGCTCTCTCTGAGGCTTTAGTATCTTGATATGACTTATAAGCAGCCTGGACTCTCTCAACTCCAGTGACTCTCTTGACCCCAGTACCGAGACTCTTGGCAGCACCGGCCCCAATCTTCTGCATTCGGGCCATTCCCTTTCCGGCCATACCACCAGCTTGACCACCAAGTGATTGAGCTATTTGTAAACCACCAATTAACATAGCAATAGAAATAATAAATTTGATCATATGATCAGGACTACCAGCTTCAGTAATAGCAGCTGAAGGAGCAGTTGATGAAGCTATCATACCAGTAGTATCTGCTTCTTCGACAGTCTTCCCAATACCAGAGATCTGAGCCACTGGATCATGTGCCGGATCAGAGGTAACTCCACCTAAAGAAACAAAGGACAACCAAATGAAAAAAGCTAAAATTGGACCAACAATTAAGTTTTTAGAAAACTCTTCCCACCATTGACTAGCATATTTTTCTCCAGCCGGAAAAGCTGATAATAAATAGGCTAAAGGAGATAAAACAACATAAACCCAAATCATAATCATCCTCATTGCCAAAACAGCCACCATGGTCACTAAGACCATTAGAGCGATAACTGAATACATGAGAGCCAACATATAAGCGCCAACAATGGTCCAGGAAGTAATCTCGCTACCATCATCCTGAATACTGGTATCGATACTCATAATTTTGTCGATCCCCAACATATTAGTTAGGTTGCCAGTACCGATATCCTTGAAACCATTAACGAAGGTCAACATAATGACCTGAGTAAAATCAATAAAAATACCACAAATTAATTTAGAAAAATTAATCAGAACCGCCATTAAAATTAATTTTGGCAATAAAGTTTTGAAACTATATTTTTCCACTCGCAAAATAGTGGCAAAAGCAATAATCAAAAGAATCAGAATAAAAAACATATTACAAACATCACGCACAATAGTCCAACCATATTCAACCGGAGAAGCATTAATAAAATCATTATACTGAGCAATCTTGATAAGGACCCACATAATAAGCATAATAAGAAGTCCAATCACATAAACAAAAGCATAAACTATCCAGCCGATAAGTTGGGCCACAGCATCACCAAACCAACCAGCTTGAGCTGGGCTAGCAATAATAAAACTACCGAACACCAAAATAAAAACCAGCAAGAAGATTGATTGATTTTTAGATAAGTATGATTTCATTTATTTTAAAAATTATTATGATCATGGCGTAAAGATACCCGAAATCCAACCGAAAAATTCTCCAATAGTACTATTATAGAAACCAAGAACTGTAGCCATAATAGCAATGGCGGCTATAACAATAATTCCACAACAACCATTAACGCAACAGCAACAACCGTTTTCAACACCACCCATCATATCACCAGCTGATTCCGCTTGTTTGGGAGAGGCCTTTTTCATTTCTGCCGGAATCCATTCATGACCCAACTTACAAAACATTTTCGGAAAAACTATGCTCCCTAAAACATGAATATCAATCCAAATAATAGAGGTACCAAAGCTAAAAAAAATAATATTAGTCCAACAAGTTTTCAAAAATCCAGCTAAAGCTTCATTGATCTTGGCTATCACACTAGCAGCCGCTGCTGAATCTTTCTGCCCCGTACCAGCACCCTGCTTAACGCCCTGTCTTCGGATAATTGAGCCCATTTGAGCCAAGGGACTATACTGATCAAAATTAGCCCTTTCCTCTTCAGTTGAATTAGTGCTCTCAGCTGATCGGGATTTATTTTTTTCTTGCATCAAACGACTGGCCATAGCCTCTTCACCGTTTTTGGCAGAACCTTGACCGCCGCTTCGATTTAATAATTGCTGATCAACGGCCATATTTTATTTCTATTTTTATCTCTTATCTCTGTCTCCATTTTACTATAAAATAAAAAAAAGGGCAACAAAAGCAGGAGCCAATTTGGCTCCTGCGAAATAACCAGAATATTAAATTAGAAAATTATTACATCATACCCGACATTCCACCCATTTGAGACATTGGACTAGATCCATGACCACCGCAAGAACAGCCTTTTTCGCTCGTTTTATCAGTAATAACTGCCTCAGTGGTTAAAAACATCATCGCGGCTGAAGCAGCATTTTGCAAAGCGCTTCTAACAACTTTAGTTGGATCAACAACTCCAGCTTTAACCAAATCTTCAAATTGATCAGTGGCTGCATTGTAGCCAATAGAATTCAAGCCGCCTTCGTTAGCTTTGATGATATGATATAAAATTAAAGATCCGTCTTTTCCAGCATTAGCGGCAATTTGTTTAATCGGTTCAATAACCGCATTATCAATAATTTCCGCCCCCAACGAATCTGACTTTTTTCCCTGACCTAATTTCTCTAAAATATTACCAGCCAGAATTAGAGCTAAACCACCGCCCGGGACAATACCTTCGGCAACCGCCGCCTTAGTAGCATTTAAAGCATCTTCAATCCGATCCTTTTTTTCTTTCATCTCTGCTTCAGTGGCCGCTCCCACTTTAATCACAGCGACACCACCGGATAATTTAGCTAAACGTTCTTGTAATTTTTCCTTATCAAAATCAGACTCCGAAATTTCCATTTCATTTTTAATTTGATCGACTCGAACCTTAATATTTTCACTCGTTCCCTGACCATCAACAATAGTTGTATTATCCTTAGAAGAAACCACCTTACGAGCTCGGCCTAAATCAGTAATTTCCACAGCATCTAACTTCAAACCAATCTCTTCTGAAATAACTCGACCACCGGTCAAAACAGCAATGTCTTCAAGCATCGCTTTGCGCCTATCACCAAATCCCGGAGCCTTAATGCCTAAAACGTTAAAAGTTCCGCGGAGTTTATTAACCACAAAAGTAGCTAAAGCCTCGCCTTCAATCTCTTCAGCAATAATCACAATATCTTTTTTTCCACTCTGTAAAATCTTTTCCAGTAATGGCAAGACCTCTTGAATAGAAGTAATTTTTTTATCAGTAATTAGAATATAGGGGTCGTTAAACTCAGCCTTCATTGAATTAGTATTAGTAATCATATAAGGCGAAACATAACCTTTATCAAATTGCATCCCCTCCACTACTTCCTTTTCCACTCCAAAAGACTGGCCTTCTTCAATAGTAATAACACCATCCTTGCCGACACTATCCATGGCCTCAGCGATAATCTTTCCGATTTCAGCATCGTTAGCCGAAATTGAAGCCACTTGAGCTATCTCTTCCTTAGTCGAAATAGTTTTACTCATAGCCTTTAGCGACTCAACAATTTCATTAACTCGCTTCTCCATCCCTAAGCGAATCTCCATTGGATTAACTCCGCTAGAAACTAATTTCAAACCCTCACTGATAATCGCTTGGGCCAAAATGGTTGCCGTAGTAGTACCATCACCGGCAGCATCATTAGTTTTCGAGGCAACTTCTTTGATAATCTCAGCACCAATATTTTCTACTTTGTCTTCCAACTCAATTTCTCGTGCCACGCTGACTCCGTCCTTGGTGATTGTCGGGGCGCCATAGCCCTTATCCAAAACAACATTACGACCCTTTGGACCAAGTGTCACTTTGACGGCATTTGCCAATTTATCAACACCTCTCTTGAGAGCGTTACGAGCTTCTTCATCAAAAATAATAATTTTAGACATAAGTGTAATTGTTTAATTTATTTAGATTAGCTAATAATCCCTAAAATATCATGCTCACTAACTAAAATACATTTCCCTTCATCAAGCTCCAACTCTTGAGTGTTATAACTCTTCTTGTACATTACTTGGTCCCCAACCTTGACTGGCATCGGAGTATAAGTACCATTTTCTAATAAGCGACCAACGCCAACAGCCAAAACTTGACCCTTAGCCGGACCATCATTTTTAACTGAATCAGGCAAAACAATACCGCTCTTAGTGGCCTCTTCCCGCGCCAGAGGCTTAATCAACACATTGTCGTTTAGTGGTTTAAGTGTCATATTTTTGTAGTTAATTATAATTACTTTTAGCACTCCAATGGAGTGATTGCTAAAATATTTTAGCACATTCTAAACTCTCGTCAAGAGATTAAAAAACCCACTTTGAAAGTGGGTTTTTGAAAAAAATAAGAAAATGAAAATTACTCCTTAACAAAGACTTCAACTTTTACCTTCCCTAAAAAGTCGGGGTTAAGAGATACTGCCGTAGCAATTTCTTTTAAGCGATCAGCCTGGTCAGAATTACTGACAACCAACAAATAAAAATTATCAGCCTCATTATAATGATCAGAATGAACACCCATCTTGCCATGATGAAAAGCAATCTCCGTTAATTTTGTCAACTCAGTTTTTAAATATTCATCACTAACTTCAAATTGAGCGCTTGATGAATTAAAAAACTGTTGATCTCCAACTTTTATAAAACGCTCATCAAAGTCAATCGCTGAAATAATAATACCGGATTCATTGTGATCATGGGATGCCTGAAAATCCATATGATAATAATCACTCTCAACGGCCGATGCTAAACGTTTTGTAAAAATCTCTCCCAACTCATCAGAAGTTTCTGGCAAAGAATCAATTCCCAGCCAAGAAAAAATAGCTTCCACTGATTTGTTATCAGCAATCATCGATTGCAATTCCTTATGAGCTAAACCGGCAGCGCCACAAGCAACATGGCTAGCAATAGCCTTCGGCTTATCAGGATTATTTTTCATCTTCTCAACAAAATCGTTTAAATCATCAAGAGAAAATAATAACAATATTCCCTGCCCAGCCAAGCAAGATTTTTCCATATCATTATCCTGGGGGACAAACCGACCGTCAGAGCAACAAGCACATTTATCTTTATGTGCATAAGCCTCAATCGGCAAATTTTTCATAATTTCCGCAAAGTTTTCACCTTGACGCAATTTTTCCAATAAATTAATGGCAAAAATTTTGCTCTTTTCTTGAACTGGAGTTTCCTGATTGTTTTCCATAAGTAATGTTTTTTTAATTAATATACAAAGAACTTTATTTAATATTTTTCAAATTTCGCCATCTCTTAATCGCTCTCGATCGGGCCAATTGTTTTTCAATTAAACCGCTAATCTCAGCGAATTGAACAGCGTCAATATCCTTCCATTTTTTCATCTCAGCCGCTTTCTTCCTGGCTTCTTCAATCTTCTCCTCATCTAATTCTACGGCTAACTCAGCGGTATCAGCCAGAATCACTATCTTGTCTTTCAAGACTTCGACAAAACCACCAGAGACTGACATTACTTCTTTCTCGCCACTAGCTTTTTTAAGTTCAATAACACCCGAATTTAAAATAGCCACCAAAGGAATATGACCCGGCAGAACAGTAATCTCACCTAATTGAGTCGGGATAGTGGCCTGAAGAACTTCTTCTTTAAGGACCACTCTTTCTGGCGTCACGATTTCGAATTTAATTGTCTTTTTATCATTGGACATATAAAAAAGTAAAACTATTTAACTTCAACTACAACGTCATCGATAGTTCCCTTCATATAAAAATCACCTTCATTCTTGTCGTCATGAGTACCATCTAAAATTTCTTTGAAACTTCTAATAGTATCAGCTAATTTTACATACTTACCTGGATGACCAGTGAAAGTTTCAGCCACGAAGAAAGGCTGAGACAAAAATCTCTGAACTTTTCGGGCTCGAGAAACTAATAACTTATCTTCATTGGATAATTCTTCCATACCCAAAATAGCAATAATATCTTGTAAATCACGGTAACGTTGTAAAATCTTTTGCACTCCACGAGCAACCTCATAATGTTCTTGACCGACAACTTTCGGATCTAAAATAATTGAAGAAGAATCGAGTGGATCAACGGCCGGGTAAATACCAAGCTCTGACAAAGAACGAGATAAAACCACAGTTGAATCAAGATGGGTAAAAGTAGTCGCTGGAGCCGGATCGGTTAAATCGTCAGCTGGTACATAAACAGCCTGAATAGAAGTAATGGAGCCATTCTTAGTAGAAGTAATTCTCTCTTGCAGCTCTCCCATTTCAGTCGCTAAAGTTGGTTGATATCCTACAGCACTAGGCATCCGACCTAAAAGAGCCGACACCTCAGAACCAGCTTGAGTAAAACGGAAAATATTATCAACAAAAAACAATACATCTTGATTTTGTTCATCTCGGAAATATTCAGCGATAGAAAGACCAGACAAAGCAACCCGAGCGCGAGATCCTGGCGGTTCGTTCATTTGACCAAAAACCATGGCCACCTTATCAAGCACGCCACTCTCTTTAAACTCATGATATAAATCATTACCTTCACGAGTTCTCTCGCCGACACCGGCAAAAACAGAATAACCACCATGTTCGGAAGCAATATTATGAATTAATTCTTGAATGATAACAGTTTTACCAACACCAGCACCACCAAACATACCCACCTTACCACCTTTAACAATTGGGCAAATTAGATCAATAACCTTAATGCCAGTTTCTAAAATCTCAGTTTGAATTGATTGCTCGGTAAATTTAGGTGCAGCCCGATGAATTGGATATTTCTTTTCAGTCTTTACTGGCTCTCCGCCATCAACAACTTCACCTAAAACGTTAAAAATACGTCCCAAAGTCTCTTTTCCGACTGGAACACTGATTGGAGCTCCAGTGTCTAAAGCCTCATCTCCCCGTTTCAGGCCGTCAGTAGTACCCATAGCAATAGCCCGAACTAAATTAGACCCAGTATGTTGAGAAACCTCTAAAACCAGGTTATTTCCGTTATTATTCACCTCTAAAGCATGGTGAATTTCCGGTAATTTCTCGGCAAAATGGACATCAACGACCACGCCGATGACTTGTTTGATTATTCCGATGTTTTTATTGTCAGCCATATGTTTATTGACAAGTTATATTATTTATGTTAAGTTATATTTAGTTATTTAAATCAATTTAATAGTAATTACCAAAATTTATAGGAAATGGAAAAAGTTACAGAATTAAAAGACGTGATTAAAATTCTCTGCATCATTGGAGGTTCCTTTCTCTTAATCGCCGTGGGACAAGTGGTAGTATTCTTCTTTAGTCAGGAACCAGATAAAGGAATAGGATTATTCGTAGCAGCCATATTTGGCATCGTCGCTCTAGTAATACTGGAAACCGCTCACCAACGAAACAAGGAATTGAGAAAATTAGTTTCTAAAAAATAAGAAACAAAAATCTCAAATCACCAAACCGTTTTTCACAAAAAAAACGGTTTTTTTATTTTACGCTAAAGCATTGGCACCAGCACTAATTTCAGCAATTTCAGCTGTAATGCTAGATTGACGGGCTTTATTATAGAACAAAGTTAACTCACTAACCATATCCGAAGCAGACTCAGTGGCTTGATGCATGGCAGTCATTCGAGCGCTATGCTCAGAAGCATTAGATTCAAGCAAAGCTTGATATAATTGGACCTCAATTAAACGAGGGACAATTCGATCCAAAACTTCTTTTGGACTAGGCTCAAAAGCATACTCATATATAAATTCTCCGGATTGTAAATGTTTCTTTCCTTTTTCAGCGATAAACTCCCGACTGGTTCCGACAGCCTCATCTTTTCCAACTACACCTAAATACTGATCACTGGATTCGATATCTACCGGCAAAAGCTGTTTAACGCGAGGAATCTGATTAACACCACTGATAAAGTCGGTATAGGCTAACATGATTTTGTCATACTTCCCTGACAGATAATCGGCAATCGCCATACGAGCGATAGGGTTAGTTTCAGCGGCTGACAAAACCAAATCTGACTTGGCAAACTCAGCGGCAATATTATATTTCTGTTGGGCCATAACACTTCCCTTCTTACCAACTAAAATAATATCGGTTTCTAAATTATATTTTTTTAATGACTCTTTCGCCTTACCAATAATTGCAGCATTAAAGCCACCACATAGACCACGATTGGAAGATATCAAAATCAAAGCCACCTTTTTAACCTCAGACTTTTTTGATAAAAGTGGATGACTAGCCTCATGGCGATTTTCAGACATTTTAGCCAAATGTAAAATAGTCTCCCAACTTAAATTAGCATAAGTGCGAGTCTTTAAAACAGCATCCACCGCTTTTCTCATTTTAGCCGCCGCCACCATTTCCATTGCTTTAGTAATCTTCTTTGTGCTAGAAACGGATTTAATGCGTCGCGATATTTCCTTGGTCTTAGCCATATATTATTGAATCAAATAATCTAAAGTCGCTTTATAATCTTCAACCACTGACTTAATCGCCACCTCCACTTCCTCCACTAATTCTTTCTTTTCAGTAATTAATGTTAGAGCTTGGTTATTTAAATCAGCATACTTCATTAATCCTTCTTCAAACTCTCTAATCTTTTCTACTGGAACATTATCCAAATAACCATTGATTAAAGAATAATAAATTAAAACCTGTTTAGCGACATGAACCGGTAAATATTGATCTTGCTTAAAGATTTCATAGAGTCTCTTGCCTCTCTCTAATTTCTTTCTAGTATCTTCATCTAAATCAGAACCAAATTGAGCAAAGGCTGCCAATTCTCGATATTGAGCCGCTTCTAAACGCATCTTTCCAGCCACCTTCTTCATTGCCTTAATCTGAGCCGAAGAACCAACACGAGAAACTGACAAACCAGCATTAACCGCTGGACGTTGGCCTTGGTAGAACAAGTCAGGCTCTAAATAAATTTGACCATCAGTGATAGAAATAACATTAGTTGGGATATAGGCTGAAACATCGCCGGCCTGAGTTTCAATAATTGGCAAAGCAGTAATTGAACCACCACCAAACTCAGCACTCAACTTACAAGCTCTCTCAAGTAAACGAGAATGAAGATAAAAAACATCACCCGGATAAGCTTCTCGTCCTGGAGGACGACGTAGTAATAGAGAAATTTCTCGATAAGCAACAGCGTGCTTAGATAGATCATCATAAATAATTAAAACATCTTCACCTTGATCCAAGAAATATTCCGCCATCGCACAACCAGCATAAGGAGCAATATATAATAATGAAGCAGAGTTGGAAGCACCAGCTAAAACAATAGTGGTATAACTCATTGCTCCGGCTTCTTCTAATTTGGAAACAATATTAGCAATCTTAGATTCTTTTTGACCAATAGCCACATAAATACATTTCATGTTCTGACCTTTTTGGTTAATGATAGTATCAACGGCAATCGCTGTTTTACCAATTTGACGATCGCCAATAATCAATTCTCTTTGACCACGACCAATTGGAATCATAGCATCAATCGCCTTAATACCAGTTTGAACTGGCTCTTTAACTGAAGCTCGAGTAATAACACCTGGAGCAATTTTTTCCACTGGATAAAACTTAGCTGCCTCAATCTTTCCCTTGCCATCAACCGGGGCACCCAAAGGATCAACTACCCGACCGATTAAATTTGGACCAACTGGAACTTCCAAAATTCTCTGAGTACAAACAACCTCATCACCTTCTTTAATCGCGGTAAATTCACCTAAAATAATAGCACCAACCAAATTTTCTTCTAAGTTTAAAGCCACGCCAACAATCTCTTGGCCGCTAGATTTAAAAATCAAAATTTCCGACATCATAGCATCGGACAATCCAGAAACTAAAGCAATACCATCAGAGACTTTCAAAACTCGTCCGACAGTTTGTTTTTTAGCTTCAGCCTGATAATCGGCAATTCTAGTTTTAAGCTGTTCAATTATAAAATCTTTCGTAGTTGACATATATTTTTTATATTTATTTTATGTAAAATTATTATTTATTCATTTCATTTTTTAAGTCCTTAAGAGACTGTTTTAAGCTAGCATCAATCACCTGATCTTCATAACGTAAAACAAATCCCCCTAAAATGCTGGGGTCAGTCTTTTCCGTCAAAGCTATTTTAGAAAAACCAGTCTTGGCCTTCAAGTATTCTTCTAATTCTGTTTTAATTTCAACTGACATCGCTCGAGCTCCGGTAAATTCTACCGCCAGTTCTCCCTGGGCTTTGTCCCAGATTTTAGAAAAAGCCGATAAAACCTCGTCCAAACGATTCAAGTCACCGTTTTCCATCATTAAACGACTAAAGTTATCCAAAGATACTAAAACCTCAGAATCACTCTGGCTGATCACAGTTTCCATTAGACTACCGGCATATTGTCGAGCGGAAATTTTCATAATTATTTTTTGATTGACTCAGCTATTAATTCCCGATCTTTAGCGTCGGTCATTTTTTCTTTAATCACTTTCTCGACTGCCAAAACTACGAGTTCCGCCATCTCTTGCTTAATCTCTTTCAAAGAATCGGACTTCTCTTGAGCAATTTTAGCCTTTTCATTAACCATAATAGCCGCCACTTCTATTTTGGTTTGTTCAATTAATTTTTGCCGATTATTTTCAGCTGATTGATTGGCATTATCGACAATCTGGGCCGCATCTTTCTTGGCCTCATTTAATATTCTAGTTTGTTCAGAATTAGCTTCGACCATTTTCTTCTCAACTTCCTTGGCGTCAACTAAACTCTTTTCAATTGTCGCTGTTCTCTCTTGCATGATCTTGGAGATAGGCTTAAAAGCAAATTTATAGAGTATCAAAAAAATCAACGCAAAATTAATTAATTGAGCGACAAATAATTTGATATCGATGTGAAAAATAGAAACTAAGGATTCCATATAAAATAATTTAAGTGGATAATAATTTAACCACTGCTCTCAAGAAAGAGCAGTTCGTCAAATAACTATTTGATACTAAAAGCAATAACTAAAGCGTAAATAGCAATAGCTTCGGCAAAAGCACAGGCCAATAACATTGGCACTAAGATTTTGTCAGCAGCTTCTGGATTGCGGCCAATAGATTCCATGGCCTTAGTACCGATCAAACCGATACTTAAAGCTGGAACGATTGAACCAACGGCAATAGCCAAGGCTTTGGCTAACATCACATTTTCCATAGTGTTATTAATAAATTATTTATAATTATATAAATTGACCTTTAATTAATGTTCTTCGGCAGTTGTGGCAATAGACATATAAATCAGAACCAAAACTGCAAAAATCAATGCTTGAATCAAACCAACAATAATCTCCAAAAACATAAATGGCAGAGGTAAACCAAAAGCGAAAATAGCAGACATTGAAGCTAAAAGCACCTCTCCAGCGAAAATATTACCGAATAAACGAAAGGAAAGACTGGCGATTTTAGATAATTCACCAACTACTTCGATTAAACCGACAAAAAACTTACTCGGACTAATTAGTAGAATAGTTGGGTCCTTGATTATCTTCTTAGGTATCTGCAAAAGAACTTTGATATTTACAAACTTATTCAAATATTTCCACCAACCCAGAGCCACAACGCCCATAATATGACTAGCCACAACAGCTAGAGTAGCTAGAGCTAAAGTAGTATTTAAATCAGCGGTGGCGCCACGGAAATATGGAATAAATAATTTATGGCCCTCTTCTGATAATACAATTTGCCCAATTGATCCCACTCCCGGCAAAAGCCCCATCCAATTATTAATCAGAACAAAGAAGAAAAAGGCTAAAACAAAAGGAGCTAATTTCAAAGTTTTCTTTCGATTACCAGTAACTGAATCAAAAATACCGAAGAAAGCTTCAAAGACCATTTCTAGAACATTCTGCAATCCTTTCGGAACTTGCTTTATCTTCCCCTTCAAAGACCAAGCTAAAGCCACAACAATCAAAACTGCTAACCAAGAATTAATTAAAGAATTGGTAATCGGAAAACCACCGACATGAAAGACTGGTTCAGCATAAAGAGTATTTTCGTGTAGAATTTGTTCAGTATTTTCTTGGGAAACGTTATTGGACATATTATTGACGCTTGGTAATTTTTTTAGTTTCTTCTAAAGTATTTTTAATTAAACCAGTAATAGAAATAACAAAGGATAAGCCGATGACAATTAGAAACCACCGAGGAGAACTATCATATCTACGATCTAACCATTTTCCGAGTAAAGCTCCAAACACCACCGGAAAGGCAATCCAGGCCGAAAGCCGAGTAAAAATCTTAACAGGCTCCACCCAATAGTTCTTATCTAACTTCTTCTTTTCCATATTAGAAACAAATAAAACAAGAGCCTTTGCCCTTGATCATTAGTTAATCAAAATTGCATTTTATTAACACAATTATTATAGAGGCAGATTACTAAAAAAGTCAAGGGTCGCGATTGCCAATTTGGAGTAAAAATGGTAATAAAAAAGCCCTATTTTTATAAGGCTTTGAGTAAAGAAAATAAAATAATCTAACTGCGCAAAATGATTTCCACCAAGGGCTCCAAACCAATAATCTGTCTTAGTTCACTGACCCATTTTTCCTTTTCCGCTTCTTCTAGCGCTCGACAACCAATAATCCCATCTTGTAGTCTTCCGCTACCGCCATCCTGGAAATAAAATCTTTCCAATTGAGACAATTGGCAGGGATAACGCGAGGGATCTTTGATAATATCGCTAATCTTTTCACCGAGAACTATCACTTGGTTATTTGCCCCAACATGCCTATCGTTAACAAAAAAAGGTTCTGATTGACCATTCTTGAAATCAATTACTATTACAGAATTTTCCTTAATTTCATTAGTTGTTAAATATCTCATCTTAAATATTAATTTTTGGTTAAAGTACTATCAGTAAAATATAAACTACCATCTCCAATTTGTCAAAAACTAGTCTTCATCCTTTAGACAACGAATTGAATAGCCACTAGAATGATCATTATTTGAAGAGCGGTCAACAGTGGAAAGCCCCGAATATAAGTATCGACCCCAGGCATTAGACCCGCTAATGGACGAAGACCAAAAGAACGCATAAGTCCCTTGATCAAAGAATGACCCACTACTAACTCGGCCGGATGGTAGGGCCGTAAAGCCGGAAGAATTAGTAGCCCCAGTATTAGGACTGGCCCAATGAGAAGTACCAGTCTCTTTTAATTTTCCTCCCGCATCAGCACAACCCCAAGAAGCTGACCGAGAAGCATTACAGGTGGTATTATGTAAATATTGATCCAATGTATTTTGCTCAGTATCAGTTGGTATATGCCAACCGGTTGGGCAAATACCTTGAGCTCCAGAGGCTTCAGTATATTGCATCGCTTCATCCCATTGGTATAGTGCTCCATAAGTAGTGCAGTTAGCAGAATTGTCGCTATAACAATATTTTTCTAAGGTATTATTGCTAGTCTGAGCAGTAGCTCCGGCCACTATTGATCCAACATTTAGATTTTGTTTGAACCAACATTGAGTACCAATTTGGACAGTATCATAAAGACAGCGATCACCGACTCCGCAAGTATAGCCAGCCACGACAGTAATTGGTACTTGACTGGTACCACATAAGAAATCAACACAAGTTCCGCTACTACAAATCTGACCACCAGAACAATTGGCAGTTCGACCGCAATAGGTACTACCCTGGCAGGTAGCGCTATTATTACAAAATTCACAACAAGGTAAATTAGCATCATTACAAGAACAACCAACCTCACACTCCTCTGGCGTGCTTGTTGCTTCACAAACTGGGCAACCAGCGTCTTCTGAACCAGGATTGAGATAGGTAATGCCATAAGGGTTAGCATTATTGACTCCAGCGGTTAGAGTGCCGGTGTTAACACCAAGGCAGAAGGTTAGAGAATATGATGAGCCATCATTAGAGGTATAAGCAAAAAGATTCTCGGAATCAGAACAAGCTCCATCAGCTGGAGTAGGAGAAACTGGAATGTGAGCGAGATAGGTAGTGGTACCATAGGAAGAGGTAGAAAATATTTCTCCGCCACTAACAAACTCGGCTGTCAGAGGGTATCTATTTTGATCGTTATAATACAATTCTAAAGCGGTTTGAATTTGTTTAATTTCACTAACCCTCTTGGCATCCCGAGATTTAGATCTGGCATTATTGAGAGCAATGACTGAGACGGTCGCTAAAAGACCAATGATGGCAATCACGACGAGGAGTTCAATGAGGGTAAAAGCTTTTTTAGAGCCAAACTTCATATAAAAAATAATTAATTATATTCCAACCGCAATTCTCCGGGTTTGACTTTTACCTCTAAACTAGAATAGTCGAAATAACTATATAAAAAATTAAATAACTTAGAGCCATAATAATTCAAGAGACTAGTAGCGATAAAATTAGGAAAGTTTACGCCCCGAAATTTTACCTTAGTTAACTCCATCTTTAACTTAGTCCCGGTAGCTACAAACCTTCCCTCTAAATCAACCGCACCCCGAAGAGGGCCAAGCAAGGAATAACCACTAACACCAATCGAATTATCATTGAGCGTAATTTGAACATCGCTTGCCGGAGGATTTTTAGCTAAGGCTAAATTCTTAGTCACAAAATAATTTATCTCCGCCTCAGAAAGAATAAAGTTATCCGGATTACCGACTAAGAGTTGGATATTATGACGATTATAGGCACGCTCCCAGTCGCTATATTTTTTGTCAGCCACTTGCTTCTCGGCTTCCGAAAAAACTGGTAACGGCACAATATCTTCCGTTAGGACCTCGGGATTGGAATTAAAAAACAAGGACGGCCAAGAAAAAGCCTTAGCAGTCATAGGTACAATTATAATTATCAGGAGAATCCAAATTAACTTTTTACTCATAATTAAGAGAGTCCGTACTCACGGAAACATTCAACATATTTTTTGTCCAAATTCAGAAGATGATCAATTAACCAGTCCTCTAAAAAGTCAATCAAATCAACTGAAATATCAGCCTGGTTTTCTTTAAACTTTTTTTGAAAATCAAGCACCTTGTCTTTCAATTCTTGGTGTTTAGCTTTATGTTCAATAGTTCCTTCATAATTAAACTGAGTAAAATATTTTTCCTCAGTATTAAAATGGTTAACCGCATAATCAATAAGCTCTTGCAATAGGGCTCCCATCTCCTCGCGCGGAGAATTGCTGATAATATTGTCATAAAGACGGTCTAAAATACCAACAAAATGTTGATGTTGATCATCAATCTCTTTAATGCCAAATTGATATTCCGGCTTCCAAACAAAATGCATATAGTTTTAGTTAATTTAATTAATTATATTATTAATAATACTAAAAATAAGGAACTTTGTCTAATAATTTCAACTCATTGACACAACAAAAACATAATTGTAAGATTGCGACATAATAATTAACTAGTCGTTACTTAACAATTAAAAACTGATAATAATGAACAAAATCATTATCGGCGATATTCCGGGACAATCAGATTGCTCCGGGATATTATTTGACTTCATTTCGAAGTGGAACAAGAGTATCAAACCTATTAACTTAGCGGCCTTCCTCCAAGGAAAAAATCCCTGGGATGGAAGCTTTACCAACAATCCACCCCAAAACTCCGATGGCTTATTGGAAGAATTAAAGATCCAATTACTGTCAGGAGCAAAAACAATCAACCAATTTAAATTGTTTCTGAAAAAATTGGACCATAATAATTTCGGGATGTGCCAGTTCCAGGCCATCCTCGACTTCTACAAAGAAGTATTCCATATTGAACTATCTATTCCTGGCCCGGAAAATAGATTCCCTATGTCGGAAAAATTTATGATCTTTCCTAGAATAATAAATTTTTCATCAAACCGCTGGGCAAATTGCTGGTATGAATATCGTCAGGGGTTAACTGGGGAAAGAATGATTGATAATCTAGAAAGATTTGAGCCGATAAACTTTAAATACGGCTCAAGTTATGCAAATTTTATCCTCACCAGCCTCCGTCAAAATGAAGATGATTATTTACTAACCTACGAAGAGACCTATCACACCGAAAATCTGGATGAAATAATCGGACACACCTATCCCCAAAGAGATTACAAAGTACCAATGAATGCGGAAAATGGAATCAGCCTCAAAGAATCCATTCTCTTGTCATTATTTGAGCGCTGGAAAAATGGTAGATACTTTGCCCCCGAAAATGACCGCGAAAAATATTTGGCAATCCCCTGCAATGGATCGGCCTGCCATGATGTTATTTACAAGAAAAACTATTATCCTGTTCCGATTATTTTTCTCAGTGAAGACGCAATCAGCTCAACTTGGGCCTCAACCAAAGGAGGTCAACCAGAAGTGCGAAGAGCTAAAGTCTATAAACCAGGCAAGGTCTATCTCCTATAAAAACGCAAAAAGGCTATCATCAAGATAGCCTTTTTTATTTCGCAATAAATTTTATTTGATCTTCTTGCCCTTAGCCTCCAACATCAAACGCTTAACTTCAAGACGTTTTTTAGTCTTATGAGGATGTGAGCCTTTTTTACTGCCAACTCCAGTGCTTCTTTTAGCCATATAAATAATTTAATGAATAATAGTGATTTTAACCCATTAATGAAAAAAAATCAAGAATGGATTGGTTTTGCCAATAAAAAAATCGTCAGTTGTATTGATTGACGATTTTTGTTGATAGTTTTTACATGCGATGATAGATGCCAAGTTCATAACTGACAGGCTCAAAACAGTAAAAAGTGCCGGTCTTAAGTCTAATTAATACCAGCTCCTTTTCCTGACCAGACAGCTTAATAGGTAACTCATCCCCGACATCTTTTCCGTTAAGTCTATCCTTAATGATTTTAATAAATTTAACTCTTTCCTCTTCTGTCATCTCCCTGACCTTTCCGAAGCTCCTCACCTGATAGACATTGACTTGATTAAAAGCACCATAGAGATAAACATTTTTAGAGGAAGGTAGATAGTCATTAGATTCATCGCCCTCAATTAAGTGAAAATAAACCATCAATTTTTCTGATAATTGACCTTGCAATTTATCAAAGAAACAACGATATCGAAGAGTCCGATAGCTGAACGGATCAGCAGAATAATTTTTATCCGGGCGCACAAACACTGTCCAAGCTAAAGGCAGGGTTGAAACCCCCTCTTTATTAGTTAAATGTTTCATTATAACCTCCTATTTTAATTGTTAAGGTAATAAAACAAAAATAGCGCCTAAACGCTATCTTGTCAATTTATCCCTAATTATTATAAACCCCAATTTTGATCCTGATATTTATCTTTCCTGGAAACTAATTCAATTTCTTTTCTGATCTCTAAAATATCATTGTCATTTAACGGTTCAAAAGAATCATAGAAGCCGGAAACGCGCTGAGGAAAATAACAAGCATCACCATATTTCTGTGTCACAGCACTTTTAGCCCTGCCATATAAATGAAGATGTAAATAAGGTCCCTCTGGACTAAATACACTCCAATTACCATTATCCTGATAATTAATTCGACCAATATCAATTCCACAACGATTTAGAGCCGTAGCCATCGCTTCACCGACGATCATCGTCAATCGCATTAACTCAATCGCTAACTTTGGTGTTAGCTCTGTCCGATCAACCACTTTTACCTTTGGAGCAATTTTAATATGACCACCATCTAACCGGTTAACATGCGGCCGGCCAGGGGCAGTAACGATAAAGTTAGTAGTTTGAAAAATTTCCTTATCCATATTTACAGATTAATTAATAAAAGGATTTTGAGATTCAAAAGAGATCTCACTAATTTGATTATTAATAACCTCTTTCGAAACTCCATATTTAGCACTGTAGAGAACATCAACTGAGCAGAATAAAGCTTGGTCATAATCAAATCCTAAAAGGGCGCTAACTTCTCTCACTCGTTCTTCCGTCTCCGCTTCAACCTCTACAAACGGTTCTAAAAATGGCCATTCATCAATAGTCACTTCCGCTTCATTAATAGTCCACAATTCTCTTTTACTTTCCTGGTAAGCTTTTGACTTGCAACCAATAGTTTTCAAAAAATCAACGGCCGTCACAAAGTCATCAATCTTCAGACAAAGTTCTTTTTGATCTTCTATTCTGTCGCCGTCAATTATCTTGAGACTCATCGTAATCTTGTCGCCTTCGTCTCTGACCCTTAGCCAGCCACCACTGATTTCATGACCTTCAGGCAACTTAAAAACAACTCTCTTTTGCATAAATTCCGGCTTTATTAAACTGGCCCCAACCGACTTTAGCTTTTCTCGAATTTTATCTTTATCAATATTGGTAAAAGTAGCCTCGTATTCAATTTTCATATTTTAGTCGTTAAGATATTAGAGTGATAAATAAACATCAAAGATGCCTTCTTCTTCAATTTCAATGCGGAGATTGAGGGTTTCAATTATTTCCAATAATTCTTTTTTGAAATCGGGTAAAGAACCAGTAATGGTTGCCGGAAACTCATACTTTTTCAAAAAACCCATAACCACAATACCAATTTCATCCATCTGGGCGATAAAGTGCTTAGTGTCTAAAACATCAACCCCCATTTTATTTTTCTTAGCCAGAAGATCGGGATAAAAAACTTCATTTTCCAACTTCAAATGATTCAAAAGATCGGCCTTAAATTTAACTAAATCCAAAACAATCAACTCGCCCTGATTATCGTGAGCTGAATCTATTTCCAATAAAGCAGCGGCCAAATCAGAACGAAGAGTAGCATGTTGATTTTTTAATTGTGCAATTAATTCTGGGGGATTCATAATGCTTTTAAGTTAATCAAAATTATAATCATATTATATTTAACTTCCCGGTTTTTAGCAACCAGGGAAATAAAAAAGGAAGTCTGATTATAGACTTCCTTGAAACGTTACAATATTAGACGTGGTTGCTATTATGTGTCTTTTCCTCCATTAAGTAGAACTTTTTTTCTTTTCCGTTATAGATAGCAAGAAATTCTTTTCCAATCTGAACCTCTTCCGGCTTAAAGAAAAATACCTCATAGAAAGTATCAATTCTGGCCATATCATCGGGATCGGCAGCATATAGCAAGACGGCACAATCTTTCTCCCTGAAATAATTCAGCAACGTATATTTTTTCAGATACTCTAATTGCGGGATAGCATAGGAGCGAGCGCTGAAAGCATTGAGGTTAGAATATATCAAATAGCTGATCAAAATGATTATGGCCGGGATTAAATAAAACCATCGCGACCAGTCATTAGGAAGAATAACGGCTAAAAAAATTCCGATGAGTACCAAGGTAATGCAACTGTAATTGATTAATGCGGAGCTATAAGCCCGGACTTTTTTATTATTTTTCATATCTGAAAATTTGGGGGGGGTTTAACATTATTTTTAAAAGACCAACTTGATATTCAAGACTATCACGACTTAATGATTTTGTCAATGACTGGAAAAAAATTATCAACTCTATTTCATCAACTCCAAAAAATTAGAATCATTTTCTAGCTCCTTGGCCCGATTAATAATCAAACTATTAACTTCTTCCGGACTGACATTAGGAAAATCATAATCGTGAGCAATGACTAATAGCGAATTAGGATTATCTTTCAAGGCTTTAACGAGTGGCCTTAAATATTTTAAGGTATTTACAATTTCTTCCCGCGCCTCATCGAGTTCATATTCATATTCCTTGGAAAGAATAGCAGCCACCATATCAATATCAGCTTCACTAATCTTCGCAAACAATTCAATCAAAGCTCCCTTGGTAAAACTACCGCCATCCATTTGCGGTAATTTATAAAAATTAGTCAGAGCCTCAATTTCCTGAACATGGTTGTCTTCACCCACCGCTGAATCAACAACCAAAGAATAATAACTACCACATTGTAAATAAGCTTTAGAAATCATATCAAAAAAGAATTGGAAGCTCTCGTCCCCTCCTTGATAAGCATCAATAAGCTCACTGATATCAGCAGCCAATTGCTCTTGCGAATCAGAAGACAGTTCCAAAGAACTGACATTTTCTTTCCCCTCTTTCAGCAAAGTGGCTAAATTTTTTTCGGCTAACTCCCTAGAAAAATTAGATAAAATAGTAGTAGTGCTCATATTTTTTATTAATTATTTTTTATTTAAAATTGCCAACCAATACTTCCGACTATAGACTCGGCCACCAACATTAGGATAACCGACATCTTTAACTAACTTATCAAAATTAAAATAACAACCATAGATATTCCTTAAGTCAATTTCACTAAAAACCCGCTCTGTTACACCTAGTGCCGGTAAAAGATAGGTGTCAACCTCTGGTCCCGGACTTAATTCTAAAAGTTTCTTGGCATTCTTGTCCCCATCTTTGCAAAGAGCCCGCAAGATCATAAATCCACCAGGCTTCAAAACTCGATGACATTCGCGCAGATAGATTTCCCGCTCAGAATTGTTAAGGGAGTTAGAAGCAGTAATATCTAAAATCAAATCAAAAAATTCATCAGAAAATGGCAATGCTTTACCAATACTTTGATTAAGGTATTTGACGCTCTCTTCTAACCCCAACTTCCTAGCTCGCTCCCCGCCCAATTTTAAAGCATTGGAAGCAACATCAATTCCAATCACCTGATTCCCTCTTTCAGCTAAATAATTACTATTACGACCAGTACCACAACCCAAATCTAAAACCTGCAAATCAATGATCGGTTGCTTTTTTTCTTTCTTTAAATATTTAAGGAATTGCACCAAAAAATTCTGTGGTCTTTCGTCCTTCGTGACTAGCAATGGTTTGTGATATTCCCTTTCCCAGACAGCCTTTTGTGCCATATTTTTTTCTAATTAATCGATTTTGATAATAGTCGGCTTAAAAAACCGCTCTTGAAATTCAACCAACGACATAATTTGTTCTTTGGAATAATCAACCCCGTCAGGGACAACCACCAACTTGTCATCATCATCGTCTAAACGATGAATAACAGCGATACAACGACCGGTAAATTCTAATTGGGGTTCAAACACTCCCAAAATATAAGCATCGACGTCTTCCCCGTCTGGAGCCATTTCCCCCGGAAGATAACCATAATTAACAGAATAATAAATATTATGTCTAGGGTGTTTAGACCCCAAAGGCCGGTCTACTTTAACTGTAACTATTCTATTTAAAAATTTAGTGGCGTAATTGATCATAAGTTGATTATACCTTGAACCAAAAAATAAAAAAAGTCTATATTTTGCATATAGACTTTAAAAGAAATGAAGGATTTCACCCTAGGCCGAGATAAAGCTCATGGGATCAATGAAAAAATCAATTATTTTTTCCCTGACCGGACTCTTGGCCAAACCATCAGAAGTCAATGATCTCAAAATACCAAAATGGGTCATGGCGAACTTAAAATTTCCTCCGATCATGACAATTTCCAAAGTCGGGTTAGCTTCACCACCGCTCCAGCGCTCCAGATTAAACTTCTTAACCCCATCATCATGATCCTTTCCCTGGATTGTCTTAAATCGATTGACCAAAGAAGTCTTAAGTTTTTTATTGGAGTCCAATAAACGCTCCAGAAATTCATTACAGAGAACAACATCTACTCCCACGGCTCGACTATCAAATGATCTGAGAACCAGACTGTCCGGATTAATTTTTTTACTTTCATTTTTCATCACTACTGATTTTATAAAGACCAATTTATACTATAAATATCGAATTATAAACAGATTATGCTACATGAGGTCAGTTTTGTCAAGGCTTACTATCCTATTCTCTTTAAAATCTCCTCTCAACAAAAAATGAGCCCCAATAACTCATTTTTTTATTTTTGTCAGTTAATTAAAACTTGAAAACCCTCTCGGCATTAGAAAAAGTTTTTTCTTCTACTTCTGAAACATCAAGCCCTTTAATTTCAGCAATGCGTTAAGCTACATATTTAACATTAATCGGTTCATTTCTCTTACCACGCAAAGGATTAGGAGACATATAGGGAGCATCAGTTTCAATCATTATTTTTTCTAAAGGAAAATTTTTAATAACTTCATCCCAATTTTTATTAAAGGTAATTAGCCCGGTAAAGGAAATCATTAAATTTAATTTTTGATATTCTTCAGCTAGTTTTTGATCACCGGAAAAACAATGAATCACGCCCCACTCTCGTCCAGAGTCTTTTTTATATTGCTTATAGAAATCGGCTAAGAGGGGCAAAAGATCCTCATGGGCTTCACGACAATGAATAATAACTGGGAGGTCTAAATTATGAGCCAAGAGTAATAATTCTTTTAAAACTGCTCGCTGTTTTTCTTTAACCTCAGGAATATTCTTGTCGGGCGGTAAGTGATAATAGTCTAAACCAATCTCGCCAATAGCCACTACTTTCTTATTCCCAAAAGCTAATTGATAATAATAATCATAATCAAATTCTTCAGCCCGACTTTCAAACTCATATTTTCCTTCCGCACTATCATTCTTAACAGAAATATCTTCCAAGTGAATTGGATGGAGTCCAATGGCCACATAAACTCCGGCGGGATATTTATCAGCATAATCAACAGCTCTTTTAGAAGTCTTCTGTTCGGAACCAACCAAAATCATCTGAGTATTATTTTGCAATGATCGAGAGATAACTTCATCGGCATCATCTCTAAAATCTTTAAAATTTAAATGGCAATGAGTATCAATATACATAAATTAAAAATTAATCTCTTTAATTACCGCCTGATCTTTTTTATTCAACCCCTTAGGAATCTTGACAGTCACCTCTATCAAATGGTCACCGCGAGAGCGACTATTTAAAATCGGTACTCCTTTATCTTTCAAGCGGAAAATAGTTCCCGACTGAGTTCCTTCTGGAATCTTTAGAGTTAACTTGCCATCAACAGTTTCAATCTCAATCTTATCTCCCAAAATAGCCTGCCTAACACCGATTGTCTCCTTAGTATGGATATCATAATCATCTCGAACAAACTTCTTGCTCGGACTAACCTTAACACGCAGAAATAAATCTCCGGACGGACTACCTTTAGCTCCCGCATCACCCTGACCAGATAATCTAATCGACTCTCCGGTATTAATTCCAGCTGGAATTTTGACCTTCAAGGTTGCTGACTCAGATTTGACTCCCTCACCCGAACAGACATGACATTTTTCGCTATATCTTTTACCTTCACCCTGACAATGAGGACAAACAGATTCTACTCGCATACTACCTAAAATAGTTCTCTGAATCTGAGCTATCTTTCCCTGCCCCTTACAAGTAGCACAAGTCTCAACCTTAGCTCCTGGCTCAGCTCCATTGCCTTTACAATGCGGGCAAGCACCCAAACGCTGAAAATTAATATCTTTTTCAACGCCAAAAACCGCTTCCATAAAATCTAGAGAAATTACCATTTCCAAATCACGGCCACGAGACCTTTGTGACCCTCGACTGCGCCCGCCACCGCCAAAACCAAACATATCACCCATGCCTCCGAATAGATCTCCCAAATCACCAAAATCAAAATCAGAACCGGAAAAATTCTGCCATTCTCGACCACCACCGGCTTGACCGTTCTGAAATCCAGAACCAAATTGATCATATTGTTTTCTTTTTTCCGCATTACCCAAAACCTGGTAAGCCTCATTAGCTTCCTTAAACTTATCAGCATCACCGCCCTTATCTGGATGGTGTTTATGTGCTAATTTTCGAAAAGCAATTTTAATTTCATCGGGAGTAGCTGATTTATCAACTCCCAAAGTCTGATAGTAATCCTTATTCATAGTTATTTCTGGTTATCGTAATTTTTCTGAAAATCTTTAAAGGCTGAATTGTCTTCTTGGCTATTGCCAAATTTAGCCACCAAACGAAGAGCGCCGACGCCCAACGCCTTTTCAATCTCACGCAGATGCATAATCTTACCGGTCAAAAGTCCGGTTTTAAATTTTTTCCAAACAACCGATCGATCTTCATTATTCTCTTCCGCCACCTTATCAATCAACCATTCAATGTAAGGACAATAATTTGAATATTTTAACGATGATGCAGAAAGCTCCTCCTCACTCATATTTAAGTCGGAAAAAATTTCATCTTGATGTTTCTTAAATATTTCCTGCGCCATTAAATCAACAATAGCTTCATTAAATCCTAAAAATAATTCATCACTGGTGACGGAATTCTCAGGATCTTTTTCCGAACTATATTGTTTTTTACTGACACTATAACCAGATTTAACCGAACTAATCAAACCAGACTCGTTAAAATCGTAGCGTGTAGCCGAAAAAGCATGAATCATTTCATGAAGTATGACATAGGCTACTTTCAAACGACTAATTTTTTCGCCTTTTTTAATATGAACGGCGTCAGTGATAGGGTTATGCTGTCCAATTACTGATTCGGGAATATGAGGAAATTGTTTATGATAATTATGAGATGAAGAAAAGTGAACCTTACCCATCGGCAACGGCCCACGAGTATCAAGGCAACCCAAATCATCTAATTCAGATTTAATATAACCATTATAACGTCGAATAATTTTTTTTTCTTCGTCAGTTTTAAATAGCTCGCCAATAATTGTCTTATTGCCCGCCTCTAAAAAATAATGAGTTAAATCAGCTATTAATTTCTCTTCGGCCAACTTCTCTTCCGGAGTTAAGTCTCCGCCCGGAGTTGAAACAACTCGACCGTCAATTTTATATAAATTTCTTTCTCCCATATAATTATAGTTTAACAAGTTGCCCAAAATAATTAATCTTGGGCAACCTATAAACTAAATTTATTTCTTTTCTTCAGCTTCTACCTCACCTTCGACTACATTGTCATCGGCTTTTTTCTCAGTCTCTTCTCCGGCTGGAGCAGCTGATTCTTGAGCTTGATACATAGCAGTCCCAATTCTCTGAGCAACCTGATTCAATTCTTCCATCACCCTTTTCATCTCTTCGTAGTTTTCACCATCCTTGACCGCCTTCAAAGCAGTCACCTTATCCTCCAATTCTTTCTTGTCCTCTGGCTTCATCTTTTCTCCTGATTCTTTTAATAATTTTTCAGTGGTAAAGACGACAGCATCAGATTGATTCTTGATTTCAACATTATCTTTCTTCTTCTTGTCTTCATCAGCATGAAGTTCAGCCTCCTTCTTCATATTTTCAATTTCCTCTTTTGATAAACCGGAAGAAGCAGTAATAGTAATCTTCTGCTGTTTATTAGTCGCCTTATCAGTAGCGGAAACATTTAATATTCCATTAGCATCGATATCAAACTTAACCTCCACTTGTGGGATGCCCCGTGGAGCTGATGGTAAACCGTCCAAGATAAACCGACCTAAAGTCTTATTATCGCTAGCCATCGGACGCTCACCTTGAAGAATATGAATTTCAACACTCGGTTGATTATCAGCTGCCGTAGAAAATACTTGAGATTTTGAAGTTGGGATAGTAGTATTACGATCAATCAAAGGAGTAGCAACACCACCTAAAGTTTCAATACCTAAAGTTAATGGAGTGACATCTAAAAGTAAAACATCTTTAACATCACCTTGTAATACACCAGCCTGAACGGCAGCGCCTAAAGCGACAACTTCGTCAGGATTAACACTTAAATTTGGTTCTTTACCAAAGAATTCCTTGACCTTCTGAAGTACCAATGGCATTCGAGTCATACCACCGACCATTAGAACTTCATTAATATCATTCAATGAGAAGCCAGAATCGGCTAAAGCCTTACGACAAGGCTCAATTGTCTTGTCAACCAAATCCATAATCAAAGATTCCATCTTAGAACGACTAATCTTCATCACCAGATGCTTTGGACCGTTAGCGTCGGTGGTGATAAAAGGTTGATTGATTTCAGTTTCCTGAGTTGTGGAAAGCTCGATCTTGGCCTTCTCAGCTGATTCTTTAATTCTTTGCAAAGCTAAAGTATCTTTTGATAAATCAATTCCCTGATCTTTTTTAAACTCCTCAATGATCCAATCAATAATTCTCTTATCAAAATCCTCACCACCTAAATGCGTATCACCATTAGTAGCTTTAACTTCAACCGTGTCAGCTGAAATATCTAAAACTGAAACATCAAAAGTGCCGCCACCTAAATCATAAACAACAATTTTCTGACCCTGCTTCTTATCAAAACCATAAGCTAAGGCAGCGGCCGTTGGTTCATTAATAATTCTTTTGACATCCAATCCGGCAATTTGACCAGCATCCTTAGTCGCTTGACGTTGAGAGTCGTCGAAATAAGCCGGAACAGTAATAATAGCTTCGGTAATAGTTTCACCGGTCTTAGCTTCAGCGTCAGCTTTTAGTTTCGACAAAATCATAGCGGAAATCTCCTGGGGAGAATATTCTTTATCGCTCAACAAAACCTTAACACCCTCACCTGATTTCACAATTTTGTAAGGCATAGTTGAAACATCCCTTGTAACTTCCGCATCGGAAAATTTTCTACCAATTAAACGTTTCACAGCATAAACAGTATTCTCCGGATTAATAACCGCTTGGCGTTTAGCTGTTGCTCCCACCAATCGTTCATTGTTTTTGGAAATAGCCACAATCGACGGAGTAGTTCTATTACCTTCAATGTTCTCAATAATTTTTGGAGCTCCACCCTCCATGATAGCCATGGCGCAATTGGTAGTACCCAAATCAATTCCTAAAATTTTTCCCATATATTTTTTATTTCTTTATTTGGTAAAAACAAAAAGCTCTACCATAATATAAATTAATTATTTTATTTATTATTATTCATTTAATATTTCTCCCAAATCCTGATTATAATTATCAGTGGCCTTTTCTACTCTCTGCAGATCAATTTTAACTCCCTCCTTAATCTCTCGCGTCTTTTGGGCCTGATCAAAACTTCCACCCCTAATAATCATAATAAACAGGATGATAAACACCGATAAAATTAGAATGAAGAGGAGTGAGCTAAAGCCCGCTATTTTATTATTAATCATAAATTATGTTATTTCTGACTAGTTTGAATCTTAATAGTCTTAGGTTTAGCCAAAACTACTTTTGGAACAGAAATCTTTAACACTCCATCAGTTGCCATGGCCGAAGCCTTTTCACCGGCAACATGAGTCGGAAGTTGAATTGAACGAAAGAAAGAACCGCGTCTAATTTCCTTGCGATAATAATTTTTGTCTTCAACCTCACTCTTCTTTTCTCCCTCACCCTTAATAGTCAAAATATCATGGTCAATGGAAATATCTACTTTAGCTGGATCGATTCCAGCCAATTGGGTTTCAATAATAACATTATTTTTGTCTTCATAAATATCAACCGCCGGAGAAAAACCCATTTGGTTAACTCCTTCCGGAGCTAAATCACGCATCACTTTGTCCATATCCTCGAATGGATTATCAGCTAAAAATGGGGCCCATTTAATTAGTGACATATAATTAGGAGATCTTTTATAAAACTTATTAAAAGATAATAAGTAGAGATAAAAAATCTTTATTATTCTTTAACAATTACTTTAGCCGGAGAAATCACCTTGCCATTTAACTTATACCCAGCCTTGACTTCCTTGTCGACTACCAGTCCTTCACCCTCTAATGCTTCCATAGTTGCATGATCAAAAGCCTCGCCAATAGTTTTAATCTCTTCTACTCCCCGAGCTTCTAAAATATCTTTAAATTGCTTCAAAACAAATCTTACCCCTTCGACCCAAGGACTCTTAGCTTCTTCTTCCTTTAGGTTGGCCACGGACATTTTCAAATTATCATAAACCGGCAAAAGATCTTGGAGAAAATCAGCTAAAGCATAGCGAAAGAACTCTTCTTTTTCTTTCTGGGATTGTCGAGCTAAATTTTGATAATCAGCTAATGCTCGTAAATATAATTCCTTATAGTCTTCATTGATCACGGTTGGTTCTTCTTCAACAATAGCCTCTTCGGGTTGATCTACTACTTCTTTTTCTTCACTCATATTAAATATTTTATTTATATCTTATTTAAATTATTCTCTAAATATTCCACTAGAGCCAAATTCTTCTCATAGTCCATTCGCATCGGCCCTAAAATTCCAAAGACCCCAGTTCGATTATCTTTCTTATACTTTAGAATCACTGTACTTAAAAAATTACCAAAAGGATTTTCCGAACCAATCAAAACCTGACGGCCGGATCTTAAAGAATCAAATATCTCAGCAATAATTTCCTCCAAACGATCAATAACCTCCGAAACGTCACAGACTAAATTAAATTGGCGAAATTCAGATTGAGAAAAAAGATTAGAAATCCCGGTATAATATAAATCATTTTTATGAAAAGCCCAGAAGACTGCTCCTCCGGAAATTTCAGCAATCATTTTAGCTACTAACCGGAGCGAGGCCTCATCATTTTTAAAAACATTATCTAATAATCCCCGTTCTTTATTACCAAGCTTCTTCTCGGCCTCAATTAAACCGTCTTGGACAAATAGATTATAGGCCAAGGCAGTTGGAATTCTGCCAGCTGAAGTATGAGGCTGAAAAATATAACCAGCTTCCTCTAGCTCCATCATTTCATTACGAACAGTTGCCGGAGAAATATTTAACTTATACTTTTCCACCAACCCACCAGAGGAAACCGGTTGAGCGGTTTTCAAATATTCCTTGATAATTGTCGTCAAAATTAATTGTTTACGCTCAGAAATAGCCATATAATTTGATTACAATCCTATTATAGCAAAATTAGCACTCCTGTCAAGGGAGTGCTAATTAACGATTAGTTCAAGCAAATTAGTCTTTAATAACCAAATTGAGGTAATAGTCCAGAATAATAAAATTCGTGTGACAATGATCCAAAAGTATAATCAGCACCAGAGATAGTGATAATCGATCCTCCTACTTGAGGATTATCTTTTGGCTTAGAACGAGTAAAGCCGATATTAAATAGAGTGGATATTAATTCTGGGCGACGGGCAATATTATAACCTGATTTTTCCCACTGGGTAATTAACTCTTTAACCAGTAAACCACCATAGAGATAAGAATAATAATGGTCTTTATTACTAGTCAAACGATCATATCTCTCTCGCGCAATATTGTCAGTACTAAAGTCTAAAAGTTTTTCATAGCGCTCTCCCAAATAAAAAGCCGAGTTTGGATTCTTCAAGTTTCTTTCAATGTCGAGCGCCGTAATTTCTTTAATCGCCATTACCCCCCAGGCCATTTTATTAGCACTAGCTAAAATTGAAAGGGGTTTAAAAAACTTTTCAAAATATTCTCTCTGAGTATTATAAAGTCTAAGCTGTTCAACAATCAGAATAGAAACAATGGTTCGAGCATTAATATTTAAATCATCAGCCACTTTTTTAATAACTTCCTCATCTTTTAATACCGCCCTCTCAACTACTGCCCAAGACTCGGTGTTTGACCATGGAAAAATATTTTTACCCTGAGAATTTTCATATTGTTTAATAATCTCAGTCTCCGATAAAGACAATGTTGAGGCATTGTCACAATCATCCAAACGACTTTGCCAATCAGAATTATTTTCCAAGCGCAAGGAAACAGCCAAAACCATTTGATTAAATAACCACTCCGAAGCATTTTGTTTATAAGCAGTTATAATATTTTTAGCATTAACCGGGGCCACCTCACCAATAACCGATATTTTACAGAGATTCCTCAGGCGACGAAGCTTTAAATCACTTAATTGTTGCGAGGTGTTGTTAAGGACAAAAATCTGTTGCTCCAGATCATCAATAGCTAAAGAAGAAGAGGCACTGGAAGCATGGCTAGATAAATCAACTGGGTCAGAATTAGAAAACTTAGTTGAAATCTCTTGATATTTATCATTATTCTTATCAACAATAGCCACAGCAGTGGTTAAATTATATTTAACCGCAAAAAACCCAGCCGTCAACACAAAACCAATGACCGCAAAACCGCAAACAATTAATTTCAAGATTATTTTTAAAACCTTCATAAGCTTTAATTAGTTTTTCGACTATCAATAAAATAGTATTGCAAAATCTCTTTAGCGATTGGGACGGCCACGCTACTTCCCTCCTTACCTTCCTCCACCAAAACAGTAATGGCAAATTCGGGATTGTCATAAGGGGCAAAACCAATAAACCAAGCATGGGGATCACGAACACTAGACCACTGAGCAGTACCGGTTTTGCCAGCCACAGTTACTGCCAAAGAATTTAAGTTCCGACCCGAGCCATCAGTAACAGTTTGGCGCATGCCCTCTCGAACAATTTGAATATTCTTTTGATCAATAAAGTTAGAACGAATAACTACCGGCTCAATCTCTCGCACTAAATTATTATTATGATCTAAAATCTTTTGGACCACATGTGGTTCATAAAGAGTTCCGCCATTGGCGATAGCAGCGGTATAATTTGCGACCTGAAGTGGTGTGGCCGTAATATCTCCCTGACCGATAGCGGCATGATAAGTATCTCCAATATACCATACTTCATTCTTGGTGTCTTCCTTCCATTTTGGCGATGGCAAAAAACCACTGGCCTCATTAGGTAAATCAATTCCAGTAACCTTATCAAGTCCAAACAAAGCAGCATATTTCATCATTAAATCAATTCCTAGGCCCTTAAAATCACCATAGCCACCACCAATATAATAAAAGAAAGTATTAACTGATTCAGCTAAAGCTTTTTTGACATTAGTAATTCCATGACCGCCAGCTTTCCAATCAGGGAAAGACCATTCGCCGATATGCAAGCCACCAGTACTCAAAAAACTAGTACTTTCATTAATTATTTTCTCTTGCAAAGCGGCCGCGGCCATAATCGGTTTGAAAGTAGATCCGGCTGGAAATTCACCGGAGACAGCTCGGTTAAAGAGAGGTCGGCTGGGATCAGACAAAAAACTACTATATTCAGAAGACCTTACTCCCCGAGCAAAAATATTATTATTATAAGCCGGCCAAGAGACGAGTGACAGAATGGCGCCATTTCGTGGGTCCATGATGACCACCGAAGCCTTTTTCAATCCCATTCGAGTTAAATTAACCTGCAAAACTTCTTCCACCTTTTTTTGCAAATCATAATCAATACTAAGCACTAAATTATGACCATCTTCCGGAGCTGATTGGCTGACAATCTTTTTCTCTTTACCTAAAGCATCTACTTCAATATTCTTTTTCCCTTTTTTTCCTTTTAGCTCATTCTCATAGCTATATTCCAAACCAGTCTTCCCTAAATAATCAATTAGAGAATAATCATTACTGCTCTTAGCCAGCTCTTTTTCATTAATCTTTCCAATATAACCTAAAACATGAGCCAAGCTACTCTCGGTCAGTGGCAACATATCAGAAGTCGAAGTGGCAGCCCGAACATAATTTCTTCTAATCTTATTGGAAATGAAAACTCCCGGGATTCTCTCAGCTTCCAAATAAAGAGCTAGAGCTGTTTCATACTCTAAATTATCAACGATAAAGAGAGGTTGATAGGCATCAAGAGAATTAATCTTAATCTTTTCTATTTTACTCTTCAGGTCAAAAAATGATGGACCATCCGAAATTAATTCCAATTCTTTAACCTGCGCTTTATTATTGCCCACTCCCCGATCTAAAATACTACCAATTTGGCGCAGGACATTGTCCCTATCCAATTCATTGTGGGGCAAATCATTTGGAATTAAATATAAAATAAAGTTAGCTTCATTGGTCACTAGTGGCCTTTCTTTTCGATCATAAATAATTCCTCTTTTAGGCTCAATACTAACCACCTTTAATCTATTCCCTTCAGCCATTGAATAATAATATTCACCTTTAACAATCTGTAACCAAAAAACGCGGATCAACAAAATCATCAAAGCCATAATCAACAAGCCGGTAATATATTTAAGTTTAGCCAAATCAAAAGTCCGCCGCATCATTTCGCGGTCGGAGTCTCCCGACAAAAAAGATTCTTCAGCCCAATCCAAGTGATAGAAAGAGTCCTCCAAAGAGGCCTGTTTAAACTTACCCTCCCGAATTACAAATGGATTTTGACCAGATTTTCTCTTGGTTAAAAGGTGATCTTGTTTATTCATAATAATACTTTAAGATAACTAAGGTTAAAAATCAAATTGTCCCAGAAAACACCAATAAAATTAGAAAAATAATAAAATTCCGCTCCAGATTTTATTTAGAACTATTTTAAACTGACTTTAACCTCGGATAGCTATAATATAACCAACAACTAAAAAAAATAAAGTCATGAAGAATTATTGTCAAAAGCACCCCTGCCTAAAAACTGAGTCCTGTCCGGACCAAATATTTTTAGGCCAAGCTGGAACCCAAAAATTATGTTCCAAAAACAAAAAAAATTGTCCTTTCTTTCATCCACTAGCCTTCGGGCGCTTCGAACCCGAAGATCGAATTAAACTTGATTAAAATAATCAAAATAACCGAGAATCAATCTCGGTTAATTTAAAAAAAATTAAATTAAAAATATGACCGCCAATGAAGCCCTAGATACCATCTTCTCTTTTATCCCCACCAATGTTCTAAAAATCTTTAAAAAAAAGGGATTTTATGATCCCATCTTGTCGGGTAAAATAAGCTCCAGCGCCGATATCTACGCCCATCTAAATAGCGCTCAAGCTATTTGGCAAGATACTAATTATAGCAATCTCGGAAATATTCTAACTAAACATTTACGACCGGGATCAATTCTAGAAATAGGGTGTGGAAGTGGAAACTTAATTAAGAAATTAACCCAGGCTAAATTCAAACCAATCTATGGATTGGATCATAGCCGAGCCATGATTCGTCTGGCTCAGAAGAAATTAAGAGATTATGAGCAGGTCTATTTAATCTTAGAAAAAATTGAGAACTATGATTTTCAAAAAATGACTGGCATCGACAATATTATTATTAATAATTTTTGGGGACTACTACCCAAACGGAATTCCATCAAACTATTGCTAGATATTAAATTACACCTAAAAGGCAAATTGATTATTGGACCTTTTTATCAAGAAACTCCGATAAAAATTAGATTAGCCGCTGAATATTTGGAAAAAAACCTCCATTTTCATCATTATTATCCATTATTCACTAATTTTAAACAATTAGGTTACAAGGAAAAAATTATCAATGTCGGCGAAGCTCAATATTACATCCTATCATCCAATATTTAAAAAAATATGTTATACTGGGAGAGTTTAATCAAGCCTACCCACAATAGTGAAGCCGAACACTAACTATTTTCTAACTTAACTATATTTTTTCTCTCATCAGCAACCTTTTGGTTGTTTTTTTGTTTCTGACGATAACTGTT
>Ga0265297_10002074_pt1 | contig 42832 bp, 38 predicted proteins | sample Munlanlwell13791_FD_192502 | JGI IMG/M metagenome (GOLD analysis project Ga0265297, IMG submission 192502) | Leachate microbial communities from a municipal landfill in Southern Ontario, Canada - Leachate well 137-91 | ecosystem: Engineered > Solid waste > Landfill > Unclassified | place... | reverse complement strand
TATAAAATAATATTTGATGTTTTAAAAATTAATTACTTTGCCTGCAATGCAGGCCAACTTATGGTAGCGCTGGGCGAAGCAACGCTGGTGCCCCGCGCATTAAAATTTAATTTTTAATTATCGAACTGGCGTTATTTATTAAAAAGCTTGGCCTAAAGTTAAATACCAGGCATATGAAGAATCTCCTGGCAATCTATCTTTCCATTTCCATCCAATATCAAATCGTAACGCACCTATAGGAGTTTGATATCTTAAACCAAAGCCAGATGCAGGATACCATCTGCCCCTAAAACCACTAAAACCAGTTTGGCTAAGCACGCCAAAATCTTGAAAAAGAACTCCTCCAAATGCTTTATAGATTGGAAAACGTAATTCTATATTTGCATTTATCATCGAACTGCCACCCTGAATTGTGTACAATTTTTCTATTGTTCCATCAGGATTAGTTTTATACGAAACACCAAGAGGAGGAATAGCGTCTTTCTCATAACCTCTAACAGAATATGGTCCTCCTAAAAAAAAGCGTTCAATAGGTTGAACTCTATTAAACTCTTGTCTAAATATATGGCCAAAACGAAGTCGAGCACCCAAAATTATATTGTCAAAAAATGGGTAAAATAAAGATTGTTCAAACATAAATTTTCCAGTAACTTCGCCCGAATATTCAGGAATCATAAATTTTAAAGCAAAAAAAGTTAAACTACCTTTTTTGACATTAAGCTTGTCATCAAGTTTATCTACAACAAAATTAGGTTCTATAAAAAAATATGGCAAAGTTTTATTAACCATATTTTGATCAAAATTTAGATTACCCCTAACCTTTTGAGTGTTAACCCATTCATTACCAAGATTCACTCCAAAAAAATGATCACTTTTATATTCTATGTTCATACCCAAAGAAAAACCATTAGTTAAAGCCTGAAAAGCAGAACCACTATTACCAATTTGAACAGGGTGAATAAATTTGTTTGAATACGCTTTTAATTTTCCCATTAAAAAAAAATCATCAAAAGACAAACCAAATGGATTGGGTTGCTGATAATCAAAATTTATTTTTCTTTCAAATTTTGTAAAATCTGCATTTAACTGCAACTTGTCGGCATTGTTAGTTACATTTTTAAACACAATAGAACCACCAGCAGCATAAGTGGATTCTCTTTTAAACAAGAAATTTTTACTGGTTAAAAAATAACCAAGTCTTAATCTGGCCTGAATAGGATCATCATCTATTAAATTTAAGATAACCGGTTGATTTTTTTCATTTTTATTTTTTAATAATTTGTATTGTCTCAATTGTACATGTTTAAAAATATCAAGTTTTTTTAAACTCGCTCTGGTTAGATCAATTTTTTTTCTATCCCACGGATCACCTTCTTTAAATCTTAGTTCTTTAAGTATTCTTTTAAACGGTAATTTAGTGTTACCTCTAATTAAAATTTTTCCAAATTTAATTTTTGGACCTAATTTAATTTTCCAATTTACATAAACCTGTACACAATTTTCTTCAGCAGGTTTTACTGCAATAGTAAATGTTTTTAATTCTGGATAAACATCTGCATACCAATATCCCTGACCTTGAAAATATTTTATTAAAAAATTTTTTTGTTCCTGAAGCCAAGAATAGTTAAATGGAATTAAGTTTTCTTTTTTTTCAAAAGAATATTTTTTGAAAAAATCCATTTTTTCTAAAAATTCAAATTCTTCTATTTTAAATCCACCCCAAAATCTTTGAACCCCTCTTTTTACCAATAAAACAATTGAATATAAATTTTGCTCACTTGTTTTAACAAATTTTTTATCGTTAACTTCAAAATCCCAAAATCCATTAGATAAATAATAATTTTTTAAATTTTCTATATTATTTTGCAAAAGCTTTTCATCAAATTCTTTTTTATTTATTAAATCACTAAAAAATAATTTATCCTGACTAATTAAATTTGCATTATCAGTTTGCCCATTTTTCAAATCTTTCAAGCTCACGTCTTTAATTAAAATGGGTTCTCCTTCTTTTATTTCAAAAAATAAAACCCCTTTGTCATCTTGACGATGTGAAATTGAAACTTTCCAATAACCTTTTGTTCGATATTCAAAAATCAAATGTTGCATTATAATTTCTGGAACAAAAAGCCAATCAGGAAAATCTTCTCCTAAAATATCTTCTTTTATCTGTTTTTCTGTAAAAAGCGCATTACCACTAAAATTTAAAATTTTTCTTTTTCCTAATTTTATATTGAATATAATATTTACTTTATGAGTATTTTTGTTTATTACTCTTTTGGCTGAGATATGACAACTTAAAAAAGATTTTTTTTTAAAAAATTTTTTAATAATATCAACTTGCTTATCTATTAGTTTTTTAGAAAAATCTTTTCCCAATAATCTGTTGCCTATTTTTCTCATCAAGCTATCTTTAAATTTATCTATATTTTCTTGAACAATATCTTTTTGATTCTTATTGCCTTGAATTTGAAAATCTACTTTATTTACCTTGAAACATTTATTTTTTTTTACTGATAATTCTACAATAATTATTTTATTTGTTTTTTTGTAAATTAATTCATCATTAATTTCACAATTAAAAAAACCATTATCATGTAAATATTTTTCTATAGCTTTTATTGATTCTTCATGTAAAGAAATTTCAAAAGCATCACCTGGCTGCTGCAAATATAAATTTAAATATTGATCTCTATCAAACCAAATATTTTTGAGCTCAACTTTCTTGAATACCCAATTACCAAAAAGATTAAAATTTATATTCTTACCCTCAGAATCATCTGAGATTTCAATATCAATTTTGCTGAATCGTTTTTTAACTATTAAATTTTTATAAGCTTTATAAACATCTTTAGCTTTAAAAAAATTTTTCTCTTTTAAATCTGTTAGATATAAAAACTCTTCATAAGAAAATGGGACGTCAGAATTAAAAGTTAATTTGCTTAAATAAAATGAGCTATTTTTTTCTTTTAATTCTAATTTATCGTCTATATCGGCAAAAATTTTTTTATAATCAAATTCATTGCTTTGAAAAGTCAAAGCAAAAAAAGTAAAGCCCAAATTTAGTAAAAAAGTTAGTAATTTTTTTTTTTTTAAAAACACCAGATGCTCCAAAATCTAAAACCTAAAAAAATCATTTTCAAAATATTTTTTTACAATATTAAAAGAGACTTTTTTTAAGTTTTTGTCAACAAAAAACTAACTCTTTACGAAATATTCTTTATCTTGTAGAATCGTTTTAAATTTAGGCCCTATCGTCTAATGGTTAGGACATCGCCCTCTCACGGCGAAAATAGGGGTTCGATTCCCCTTAGGGTCACCAATTTCAAGATTCACTGACTCCAATAACCCTAAAAACACCTCTAAAATCTTTTTCTGGTACCATCGGTTCAACAATAACATCTTTGATTTTAGATTGTTTTGATCCTTCGTAAATTGAATCAAGAAAATCATCTAATTTATCAGATGTGCCACAAGCAAGAATAAAAACACTACCATCTTCTCGGTTTTGTATCGTTCCTTCTACACCTAATTTTATTGCATGTTTTTGAAGAAAAGATCTGTAGCCTACACCTTGAACCTTTCCAGTTACCTTGATTTTTAGGCACTTTCTCATAAATAACTCCTCTCCTTTTTTCCTTTTTTACTTTTTTTAAAAAAAATTTTTATTAAGATGGCGTAAATTTATCAAAAGGATAATTCATTTGTCAAAAATACGCTTATTTTATTTTAAATTAAAGTTTTGTAGAGCTGTAAGTGCTCCTGAACCATAATTTTATTGTTAAAAGAATTTAAATTATCAGGATAATTTTGCATCTGAATTTTAAGATCTTTATCTTTTGCTATTAAAATTATTTTTTCTGCTAGTTTTTGCCAATCTCCAGAAGGAACCAAAAAACCATTTTTGCCGTCAATAATAACTTCAGGGATTCCCGCAATATTATATGATAAAACAGGTAATCTGCTTAATCGAGCTTCTATTATTGCACAAGGTAAACCTTCCCACAAAGAACTCATTGCAAATAAGTCCCATTTTTTCATAAAATCTGCAACATTATTTTTCCAACCTAATAATTCTATTTTATCTTGCATATTATTTTCTTGAATCCAATTCTCTATAGGCTTTCGCAAAACACCATCACCTATGATTTGTAAAAATATATTTGGGCAAGATGTGTAAGCAAGTTTAAAAGCTTTTAGTAAATCAAAAAGATTTTTTTGCGGCTTAAAACACGAAACTGTGCCAATAACAAATCGGGCCGTGCCCGGCGACGTGTCTTGCATAGTTTTAGCAACAGGGGAAGCTCGAAAAACTACGGCGGGTGTGTAAAACTGTTCCCAATCTACTGCTGCACGAATAACAGAACTTTTTTTAGAAAATTTAGGAAATAATTTTGAACCAATTTTTTGATCGTTATAAGAAACACAAACATAATGTTTAGTAATAAAAGATGTTACATATTCTAAAAAAAAGATAATAAACCAAACAAACTTATTTTGGTAATCGTGAAAACCAAAACCATGCACCGTGTGTACTCTATTTTTAGCACCTGCAAAAAAAGCAGCCCATCGCCCCAAAAGACCCGCTTTTGTACTATGTGTATGAACAATTAAATCAGGAAAAATTTTTTTTAATTTTTTAATCTTAGAGATCATTTGAAAAAAAGTTTTAAATTCCAAAAATAAAGTTCTAAAACCAATTTCTCTTTTAAAGCTATTTAATAAAAAAATAAAATCATATTTTTTTACTTCATCAACCAAGGCGCCCTGATTACCAGAAATAAGACCTACAAAATCAGATTTATTTTTTAAACCTTCTATTAAAGACAAACAAACCTTTTGAGCCCCACCCAATTCAAGTTTTGTCAAAATATACAAAACATGGATTTTATTACTACTACTCATAATTTCTCCAAAAAAAAATTTATCTAATTGCTAAAAATATCGCAATTAACAATGCATAAATCGCATTAGACTCAATAAATGCCTGTGCCAAGATAGTAGTTCTAAATAAAATAGAGTAATTTTCTGGTTCTAGAGCAATTTGATAACAACTTTTAGAAGCAACCAAGCCAGCAGAAGTTGAGGTACCTAATGCTCCCATACCAATAGTAATTCCAGCAACCAAAAAATTAATTGTGCTTGTAAAAGGGTTTAAAATTGGCACTGGTAAAAAAATTATAAATACAGAAATTAAAAGACAAAAAATCAACGGAGTTTCTATAACAGCTTGATTAATAATTGAAAACGTAAAAATTTTATTATAAGCATTTTTATTAAGCCCCGCAGCCCGACAAGAAGAATTAGCAAAAATTCCCTGCCCAATACATGGGCCTAAACACCCCAATGTTATACAAAGTCCTGCAGCTAAAAGTTTTACACCTTCAAAAATGGTAAGAGTAGGACTAAAATTAGTTCTTATTATTAAAGATATAATAAATGCAAAAACAACAGGAGCTTCTATTATAGATTGAGACAACAACATTAATGTTAAAATTTTTTGACTAAAAAATGGCTGAACAGACATAGAAGTGCATGCAGATTTTACAGCAAAACTTGATCCAATACTTATAGCTGTTGCTGCAACGCCTATAGCCAACGCTATACCAATTTCTGCTATTGCAATTGGCATAGTAATTTTAATACCTCCACCAAATAACATTATCAATGAAATTACAAGAGCAAGAATAATACCACTCTCAACAAAGGCTAAACCTATTACCATTGCACGAAAAATGTTATCCCTTCCACTTTTTTGCCTTGATAAAGCATTAATAGCACTAAAAGCTCCAATACCTTGACCAATCCCTGTTCCAATAGAACCCAACGCAACAGTTATTCCTACAGCACAATAATGTAAAAATTCGGGAGCCAACATAAAATTACCCTTTTACTAATTCTTTAGCATCTAGCTTAGTATCATGATCAACATGTTTATGATCAGAATCGCTTTCTTGACCAAGAGCAACAGACAAATATGTAATAGTTAACATGGTCAAAACAAACGATTGTATAAAGCCCTCAAAAATTCCAAAAAACATTTGGATTCCAGCGACAGCAAATGTCAAAATTAAGAGCATTTTATATAGAAAATTTAAAATTTTATATTTCTTTAAATCAATAAACTTATTAACAATAAAATATGTAACCAAAACTACACTGCAAAAAATAATAAAATGAAATTTATATACTGATAAAAAATTTCTTAAAATTAAAAAAATTATAGCGCCACCCAAAATATTACCAAAAAGTCGTAAAGACATTGAAGCCACCTTAGCTAGCTCACCAACAACATTTAGGGGTAACAAAACAAAAAAAGGTTGCGTAAATTCTTTAAAAAATTCTAAAAAACCATGATTTCTAATTTTTTGATATTGAACATATAAAAAACTCATTGATCCTAATGCAAATGTTGTATTTAAATCTTTTGTCGCTTCTTCAACAAATGGTAAAAGACCAACAATACAACATGATAATGTAAAAAAGAAGATAGTAGATACAAAACTAAAATATTCGTATTTAAAATGACTAGCAAAAGATTCTTTACATAAATTATCTAAAAAATTCACAGCTTGCTCAAAAATTAAAGCAACTGGGTTTAATTTTTTCTTTAAAAAATATTTCATTATCAAAACAGCGGAAAAAAGAAGAATCATGGCAAGCCAAGTAAAAGCCAATGTTTCTATATGAACCCCCAAGAATTCGCTTTTCAATCCTAAAAATTCAAAAGGTTTTACAACCTTTTCACTAAAAATCTCAATTTTCATTTTTTGTCCTGCTAAAAAATCTAATATTCAGCAAAATCAAACTCCAGAACGCAATCATAAAACCTAAAAGTGTAATTATAACACTTATTCTAAACTTAAAGATTAAAAAAGCAAAAATAGTTAAAAAAATTATGTGACTCAACCCTGAAAAAATAATATATCTAAAAATATAATTCTTATATTCTTTTTTCTGATAAAAAATTTTTAATTTATTAACAAACAGCAAAGAATATATCGATCCGAAAATTAAACCTATAAAAAAAGATGTGATTGACATAATTTTGTACCTATCTCTTTCCAAGTAACAAAAACTCTTTCAAAACTGTGTCAGGATTTAAAGACATAGAATCTATTCCGCATTTAACTAAAAATTCTGCTAATTCTGGATAATCAGATGGAGCTTGGCCACATATGCCTATTTTTTTGTTGTTCCTTTTTGCACCATCAATAGCCATTTTTAAAAATATTTTTACTGCTTTATCTCTTTCATCAAAAAGATCTGCTATCAAGCTAGAATCTCTATCAACTGCCAACGTTAATTGGGTTAAATCATTTGAGCCGATAGAAAATCCATCAAAAATTTTACTAAAATCATCAATTAATAAAACATTAGATGGGACTTCGCACATCATATAGATTTCAAGATTATTTTTACGCTGAATTAAGCCATACTTTTGCATTTGGTCTATTACTTTATTAGCTTCTTCTACAGTACGAACAAATGGAATCATAAGTTTTACATTATCAAGACCCATTTCATCACGAATTTTTTTCATAGCTAAACATTCCAGTTCAAATGCAGGCAAATACATTTTATTGTAATATCTAGATGCACCTCTAAAGCCTATCATTGGGTTTTCTTCTACTGGTTCAAAATATTTTCCTGCAATAAGTTCTGAATATTCATTGCTTTTAAAATCTGACATTCTAATAATTACAGGTTTTGGATAAAAAGCAGCAGCAATTGTTCCGGCTTCTTGCGCAAGTTTATCTATAAAAAATTGTTTTTTTTCTTCATATCCAATAGTAATATCTTCTATTGTTTTCAAAATATTTTCATCTTTAATTTTTGTTGCATCAATAAGAGCCATTGGATGTATTTGTATAGAACTATTAATTATAAATTCAAGCCTTGCTAATCCTACACCATTATTTGGCAAACATGCTAGCCTAAAAGCTTCATCAGGATTTCCTACATTCATCATTATATCAACATTTACTTTTGGTATTTTAGAAATTTCTATATTTTCTATCTTAAACTTAAATTCACCATCATATATATAACCAATTTCACCGTTGCTACAATCCATTGTAATTACCTGTCCATCTTTTATTTTTTCTGTAGCATTATTAGATCCAACAATTGCTGGAGTCCCAATTTCTCTACTTACTATTGCAGCGTGACACGTTCTGCCACCTCGATTTGTAATAATACCTGCAGCCCTCCTCATGATAGGTTCCCAATCCGGATCTGTCATATCTGTAACAAGAATGTCTCCAGGTTTAACCTGATCCATAAATTTAGCAGATTTTATAACTTTAGCTTTTCCAGTGGCTATTTTACGTCCTACACTCTTGCCTGTAGCTAAAATTTTGTCGCGATTCACTTTTTCTTGCAATACATATTCTTGCACAAAATTTTCATTCTTTTTTTGAGAAAAAACAGTTTCTGGGCGGGCTTGAACAATATAAAGTTGTCCATCAATTCCATCCTTTGCCCATTCTATATCCATAGGAGACCAACAAGATTTTATTTCAGAATAATGTTTTTCAATAATTATTGCTTGTTTGGCCAATTCCAAAATCTCTTGATCATTTAAAGAAAACAATTTACGTTGCAGTTTTGGTACATCAATATTTTTAGTAGCATTTTTTTCATCTTCTGTAAAAATCATTTTTATTGTTTTTCTACCCAAGCGTTTTTTTAATATCGGTTTAAAACCATTTTCAAGAGTTGGTTTATGTACATAAAATTCGTCTGGATTTACAGAGCCCTTTACAATATTTTCTCCTAAACCATAAGAAGAATTAATTAACACAACATCTTTAAATCCAGTTTCTGTGTCAAGAGTAAACATAACACCAGAACAGGCTTTATCTGAACGAACCATCTTTTGTACACCAATAGAAAGTGCAATACTCATATGATCAAAATTGTTACCAATTCTATAAGAAACCGCTCTATTAGTAAAAAGAGATGCAAAGGAATTTAATGTTGCTCTAATTAATTCTTTCTCACCCTTTATATTTAAAAAGGTATCTTGTTGACCAGCAAAAGAAGCATGAGGCAAATCTTCGGCTGTTGCAGAAGAACGCACTGCAACACTACAAAGTTTGCCATATTGTTTTTCTAAATATTGATAAGATTCCTTAATTTCTTTTTCTAGTTCTTCAGGCAGTATAGCATTTCTTATCAAAGATCTAATTTCATGACAAATCACTACAAATTCATCTAATTTTTTTAAATCTATTCTTGATAATAAATTTTTTATTTTTTCTTTTAAATTATTTTTTTCTAAAAAAAACCAGTAAGCATCACTTGTAATTGCAAAACCATGAGGTATTTTTATACCTTTATTCCCTAATTGTTGTATCATTTCACCCAAGGAAGCATTCTTGCCTCCAACTAAATTTAAATCTTTTAGATTTACATCTTTAAATTTTTTTATAAATTTCATAGTAATTTGTCCTCGTTTTTTTATATCTTATAATCTTGCTGTAATAATTTATAAAGGGTAGCATATGAAAAAACTTACATACATACTTTATGATGGAATAAAAAATTCAGTCTTCGTAAGCCTAATATTAAAACCATTACTAAAAAGGTTAGATAATGACAATAGTCTTGAAATAATGTTGGTAACTTTTGAAAAAACAAAACCTTCAAACAAAACTTTAATCGATTTAATACCTGCACATGATAGGTTACATCTCGTAATTTGCAAAAAATTACCATTTTGGGGTAAAAGCAGCTTATGGTTAGCAAAATATCAATTAAAAAAATTATTAAAAATATATCCAACAAACAACATAATAGCTCGAGGTTCTCTTGCTGGTTTGGTTACTTTTAAAACAGTGAAAAAAAATATTAAAAACATAAATCTTACTATTCAAGCACGAGGGCTTTGCGCTGAAGAATACAGATTTGCAAATCAAAAAAAAGAAAATTTTTTTATAAAAAAAATTATAAACAAATTTATTTATAGAAGACTTAAAACAATTGAAACACAAATTTATTCACAAAAAAATATTATAATAGAAGCAGTAAGTCCTGCACTAAAAACATATATAAATCAGAATTTTAATGCAGATAATTCTAAAATAAAGATCGAAAATTTAGAAAATTTAACTCAAAATATTAGTGAAAAAGAAAAAAAATTTTGGAAAAATAAAATAAGAAAAAAATTAAATATATCTCAAGACAAAACAATATACTGTTACAGCGGATCTTATAAAGCTTGGCAAGGTCTGCCTGAAATAATTAATTTTTTTAAAGAAAAACATAAACAAAATAAAAATATTTTTTTATTAATTTTGTCTTCAGATAAAAAAATTATTCAAAAAATGTTATTTGAAAGCACCTTACCGGATAACAGCTATTTAGTTTTAAATATACATCCTGAAAATTTATACAAATATTTGTCTGCTTGTAATATAGGCCTTTTGTTTAGAGAAAAAGATATTATTAATTGGGTATCAAGGCCAACCAAAATGTTAGAATATCAAGCCGCAGGACTTGAAATTGTACACAACAACACTATTGCTCTACTTGCGAACCAAAATGAAACTTCAACTGCTCACCAAATCCAATAAGATGAAGTTTTTTATTTTGTAATAAATTTGATTTTTCTTGCCAGGCTTTTTTTACGCAATTTATTGGGTCATAAAAATCGTCAGAACCTAGGCAATAAGTTCCCCAATGCATAGCAACAAAATGTTCTGCTTTTAAATCAATAAATCCCTGAATTGCTTGATGTCCATCAATATGAGAATATTTTTGTAACCTTCTTGGCTCTACAGGTCCTAGTGGCATTAATGCAATATTTATATTTTTAAATTCTTCTGAAATTTGAGTAAAATGCCCTGAATATGCCGTATCACCTGCAAAATATATTTTAAATCCATTAAATTCTATCATCCAGCTTCCCCATAAAGATTTATTAATGCTATTCAATGACCTTCCGGCCCAATGTATTGCAGGCAGCATTGAAATTTTCAAATCATCAAAATTTTCAATTTGCCCCCAATCCTTTTCATAAATCTTTTTAAAATTATTTTTTTCAAACCACTTTTTATTGCCTTTGGGAACTAAAATCACAGGATCATGAGATTTTAAATATAATAAGCTCTTTTTTTCCATATGATCTTTGTGGTTATGAGATATTAATATGTAATCTATCTTAGGTAAGTCTTTAAGTTCTATTCCTGGTTTAAAATTTCTTGGATAAAAAAGCATAAGATCCGAAAAAATTGGATCTGTTAAAATATTTATGTTACCGATTTGAATCAAAAAGGTTGATTGGCCTATCCAGGTAATAACTGGTTCAAAACTCTTCTTCTCAGGTTCTTTATAAATTCCCCAATCTTTTAAATTTTGCTCTGAAAAATATGCTTTTAATTTTTGTTTTCTAAGCTTATTTAAAGTAAAACAAAAAGTTTTACATATTTCCATAAGTCTATAAATAGGCTTTGGGTCAATACCACCATAAATATAATTTTTTTTAAAAAAAGTTCTTTTAAATTTTTTAAACATAAAATAAATATCTTTATAAAAAAATTTTAAGAAATTACGCCACACCCCAAGCAAATATCTTGATCATAAAAAACAGCAAATTGGCCCTGAGCCAAACCCTGATCTTGACCACTTATATTTACTAAAGCTTTATTTTCTTCTAAAAATTCAAGCTCACAATTGTAAAAATCCTGACCATGACGAATTTTTACCCCCAGATTTTTTTTAAAGGGCTTAGCCCCGCTAATCCAATTAAAATCTGAAACGATAAGTTTATCTCTTTTTTTGTCAGTAGTAAAATATTGGCTTGAAATATAGACTATATTTTTATCACAGTCTTTTGATACCACATACCATGGCCCACCAGATAGGCCGATACCCTTTCTTTGACCAATAGTATAATACCAAAAACCTTCGTGCTGTCCTATTTTTTTACCTGTTTCAAATTCTATAAAATCCCCAGTTTTTGTGCCTAAATGGTGTTTTATAAAATCACTAAATTTTATTTTGCCTAAAAAACAAATACCTTGGCTATCTTTTCTATCTTTATTATGTAAATCGTATTTTGCAGCTAATTTTCTAACTTCAGATTTTAATAAATGTCCAATTGGAAAAAGGGCTCTTTTAAGTTGCTCTTGATTTAAGTGTGATAAAAAATAAGTTTGGTCTTTAAATAAGTCTTTTGACTTTTTTAATATAAATTTATTATTAATTTCTTCTAAAACTGCATAATGTCCTGTTGTCACTTTTGCAAAAGAACTGTCTATTTTGTCATAAAAACAACCAAATTTTATTTTTTGATTACAAAATATATCAGGGCTAGGAGTTCGACCTGCTTGAACTTCTTTTATAGTATAACTTACAATTTTGTCCCAATATTCTTGCTGCATATTAATAATTTTTAATGGCACATCTAGCTTTTGACATACTTTTTCGGCATAAAAAAGATCTTGCTCCCAAGGGCAGTCGCCCAAAAAAGCAAGATCATCTTCTAGCCATATTTTTAAATAAAAGGCAGTAATGTCGTGTTTTTGTTCTTTTAAAAGTGCTAAGGCTACAGAGCTATCAACACCACCAGAAACTAAAGCAGCTATTTTCATAAAATTATTATTTTTTGCTAATTTTTTGATTTTACCAATGCCTCAAAAATTTCTTTAAAAATATTATTTACCTCAGCAAATTTATTTGAATTGGGATTTTCACCCAAATATCTATATATTTTTACACCACTATTTGGATTTAGCATAATATCATTTGTAAATAATATTCTTGCTTGAACATTATCATAATTAATAGAATTTGAATTTAAATCTTGATAATAATTTTCTATGTAATCACGTGTATTCATTATATTGCTTTGTTCATCCCTAACTGGAGCACCTAGCTCGTGAGAAATATAAACACAATCGTTAACCTTATTTTTTGGTATAAAAATTTGAACTAAACAACCATTATTTGCACTTAATTCAGATAAATTTGAATTTAAAATATAAGCAAATTCTACTATTGTTTGGTCACTAATATTTAAATTAAACAAGCTTCTTAAAGATTTAATAATATCAATCAGTAAATAATTGTAATAATAACCACAGTCAGAATAGCTTTTATTAGAAATAAAGTAACTAAATGCGCAGGATGCTAATTCAGAAAATCCACCTAATAAAGCTAAATTAGATGACAATAAAATTTTGCTGATCTCTTTATTAGTATCATTTATGCAATTAAAATTTATTTTCGAAAAAAAATCATTTAAGTTTTTAATTTCTGAAGAATATTCCGGAACGCGTAAAAAACTAAACTCATCAGGGTTGCAATTTAAATTTTTTTCTTCTCCTAAAACACAACACAAAAGTGTAATTAAATTTTGAATAAAATAATGTTTAATATTTTGGCCGGTATAAAAAACATAATCTGTATCTTGTAATTCACGTTCTTTTTGCAAAACTTTATTAATTAGTTCTGAATGTTTCTCTATCCATGCTTCAAATAGGCCCGAAAAATTAGATTTTTCATAAACTTTATTTTCCAAATGAAATTGACTAATTGTAGGCCTATCATCAGTTGATTGTCCCCTCTGATCTTCTTGAATACCAAATTGTTGTTCAATAACCGGAATTTCTTGCATGCTAAATAAAAAATTATTAATACATGCAAAATTTAAAACTAAAAATAAAAATATCTTATTAAATTTATTATTCATATAACCTCCTCATAAATTATTAAAAAATTAATTATTGCGAAACTAAATTTCATTCTCCGTCTGGATTACTTTCTCTATTTTTCTTGCTTGAACTTCTTCCTAGTTTACTTTCTCTATTTCTTTTTGCTTGAGTTTTCTGTTCTAATTCAGATTTATTAATTGATAAATATATAATACCATTACTAGTAATTTGGTTTTCAGTAATCAATTTTTTTTCTAAAGCCACATTTGTTGAAATTTCAAGTATAAAATCATCGTTTGTTATTAAAGTCACGTTGCTACTCGAAACATTACCAATATCAAGATCTTGAAGCAAAGCTGCTATCTCTTTGCCTCCAGTTAGAGCCATAATTTCAAGATCATCTTTATTCATAATTTCATCTACATAGGCTTCTTCCATTGCCGTAAGATTCAAAAAACCGAAAAATCCTAAAAAAATTAATAAAAATTTTAAATTTTTCATAAAAATCCTATTTAAATATTAAAATTAAACAAAATACAATAAATTAATTAAATTAATACTAATTGTAATATTTCCTTAGCAAAAGTCAAAAAAACTAAAATTTTAAATATTTTTTCATAAATTTATGTATTTTTAACCTTTTTTAGATCAATAAACTGGCAATTGCCGCATTTAATAAATTAACTAAAGTTGCACCTAAAAGCGCACGAAGGCCAAATTTAGTTAAAATTACCCTTTTTTCTGGAGCTAAAATCGCTATTGCACCAATAAGCATGCCAATTACAGAAAAATTAGAAAAACCGCATAATGCATACGTTAAAATTATTTTAGAATGCTCTGTTAAAGCAGATTTTACAAATGCTGCGTAAGCAACAAATTCGTTGATTACTAATTTTTGACCTAAAAGTGCACCTGCAACAGATCTATCTTGAGCACCTATGCCTAAAAGAGCAGTAATTTGATAAAATATTTTTGAAAAAATAAAATTTAAACTATAACCAATAGTATTTAATAATACGTAATCAGCCATAGCCATTAAGCTGATAAATGCCAAAAGAATTGCAGATACGCTTGCCGCCAATTTCAAACCATCTATTGCACCAATCGTAATCGCATCCAAAACATTTGAACTGTCACTCTGCATTTCAATTTTATTACCAGCAAGTGTTTGTGGTTTTTCTGTTTCTGGAACTAAAATTTTTGATATTAATAAAACACCAGGTATAGACATTATAGAAGCAACAAGCATGTGTAATGTTGATACTCCCATAGAACCATAAATAGCCAAACTTGCAGCATTAATTGTAGCCATGCCACTTACCATCAAAACCATAATTTCTGAATTCGTAAGTTGTTTAATATATTTTTTAACCAACAATGGTGCACCTGTTGGCCCAACCATACTATTTGCAGCAACACATAATGTTTCTACACCAGAAGTTCCCAAAATAGGTCTTATGACATAAGAAATTATTTTTACTAAAAATTGTATAACTCCAAAGTGAAACAATATTGACATTATAGAACTTAAAAATATAAGTATAGGTAAAACTTTGACTACAAAAATAAATCCCCAACTTGAATTTTGATTCGCTAAGCCACCAAAAAGAAAACTAATTCCTGCATCTGCAAATTTATAAAGCAATGCAAAACAATTTGCAAAAATCATAAAAATACGCGAGCCCATTTGAGTTTTTAAAATAAAAAACGCCAAAATTACTTGCATAATTAAAGCATTTAAAATTTTTAACCAATTAATCTTTTTTTTATTGTTAGAAAAAATAAATGCTGTTAATAAGAAAATAAATATTCCCAAAATACTTAATAAATGTTTACTTTGAGTAAAGTAATTACTTACTGAACAAAACATGACTCTTTTCTCCTTTGTTCTCTCTCCCAAGAAATTAATGGCGTAATAAGATCATCCATGTCACTCTGCATAATAAAATCCAATTTTTTTAATGTAAGATCTATGCGATGATCTGTAACTCGGTTTTGAGGATAATTATAAGTTCGAATTTTTTCAGCTCGTTGTCCCATACCAACTTGTTGCTTTCTTTGTGCACTTCTTTCTGCTTCTAATTTCTCTTGCTCTGCTTGATAAAGACGAGCCTGCAAAACTTTCATTGCTTTAGCTTTATTTTTTATTTGAGAACGCTCATCTTGGCAAGAAACAACTACCCCTGTTGGAATATGAGTTATACGAACAGCAGAATCCGTAGTATTAACGTGCTGCCCTCCAGCACCACTTGATCTATAAACATCAATTCGCAAATCTTGTGGGTTTATTGAAATATCTACTTCCTTAGCCTCCGGTAAAACAGCAACCGTTACAGTTGATGTATGTATTCGACCGGAACCTTCCGTTTGAGGAACCCTTTGAACCCTGTGTACACCAGATTCAAATTTTAGATGCTTATAAACGTTTTTTCCTTTAATAAAAATAATAAGCTCTTTATAACCACCTATATCAGTTTTACTAAAGTCTATAATAGAAACTTCCCAATTTTTTGATAAAGCATAATTGCTATACATCTTAAAAAGATCATTAACAAATAATGCTGCTTCAAGACCCCCAGCACCAGCTCTGATTTCCAAAAATACAGATCTTTCATCTCTTTGATCTGCCGGGTAAAGAAAATCTTCCAATTCTATTTCAAGATTTTTTAATTTATTTTCTGATTGCTCTATCTCATCTTGATAAAGCAATAGCATTTGTTCATCTTTTTCTTTTGTTAATAAATCTTTTGTTTCGCTAATATATTCTTGTAATTCAAGAATTTTTTTGCGTATAGAAAGAATATTTTCGTACTGCGCACTTTTTTTTTGTAATTCTGCCCTGTTTTTGGGATCTAAAGAAAAATCTAATAGTTTTTGGGAAATAATGTCATATTCATTTTGAATATTTTCCCAATCCAAATTCAACATAAATTACTTATTTTTTTTTGGTATATTTTCTATTAAATTTTTCTATTCTTCCAGCAGTATCAACAAATTTTTGTGTACCTGTATAAAAAGGATGACAAGCAGAACATATGTCTATATGAAGATCTTTTGACGTAGAAGCTGTTTTAAATTGGTTTCCGCAAGCACAATTTACTTGAACTTCGTATACTTCTGGGTGAATTTCTTTTTTCATAAAATAACTCCTGTTTGATTTTTCAATATCTATTTAATACCATTTTGTTTATGTTTTTCTTTTAATTTATTAATTAATTCAACTTCGGCTATTTGAACACCCCTCTTTTGACCTAAATAGTAAGATGCAAAATCGGACCATAAAATCATGTAAAATAACTGTTCTTTCCAAGTATCTCCTAAAACAGGAAGTTTGTAAAGTATAACACCTTGCTCTTTTAGAAGTTCACATGTCGACTTTAATGCTATATTTAAATGAGAAGTCAAAAAATCAGTATAAAAGAATAGTACCAATGGTTTTGTTTGACAATTTGTAAAACCTACCAATAAATTATGGCAACATTCAGGAAAATTTGACATAACAGCCTGAACTTTACTATTTTCATTGAATTGCGTTTGTGCTCTATATGCAAAGCCAGCACTATCGCCGCTTACACCCCAAATATGAAAAAATTCATAATCATTAACTATATCCAAAAAATCATTAAAAAATGCTTTATCTTCAAGTTTTGGCACATGTAAATCGGCAAAATGACCAAATTTTTTTATGGTATCTTGTCCGTTTGGTAAAATTCCTAAAAGATCAAAAATACCTAAAATTATTCCTAAAAAATGCCCTAGCGCCGCCCTTGGTTGTGCAGAAGTTGGTACTAAAATAAATGGAATATTTTTACTTTCGGCTATTAATGCAGCCTTGCCACCGTGTGCAATAATTATGGTTGGAATAAAATTTTCAACCAATTTCTCCAAGGCATCAATTGTTTCCCAGGTATTTCCTGAATAAGATATAACTATAGCCAAAGTATCTGTATCAATATATTCAGGTAAATCTGGAGAATCTATTACAAAAGAAGGTATTTTAGATTCTTTGTCCAAAAAAGTTTTTATAATACGACCAGAAATTCCAGATCCACCCATCCCAACAAAAATAATCTTTTTTATTTGAGTTGGAATTTTACTTTTATTTTTATAAATAAAATCATGAGCAAGTTGTAAACCATCCTTTAATTTTGTGGACCACATATTTAAATCTTTTAACACAATAAACCCTTCTCTTTAATCAAAAAAAACAAATTAAAAATTTTACTTTAAAACAATAACTGTTGCTTGACGACCTGCAAGATTACCCGCACGTCGATAAGAAAAAAATCTATTACCACAAATAGTACAACTATTATATTTAAAACTTATATTTTTTGCTTTAACACCCAAATCTAATAAGTGCAATTTTGCAAAATCTACCAAATTAAAAAATATTTTTTCTTTTTGTTTTAATATAGTATTTTTAAAAAAATAAAAATTTTCTAAATTTTTTAAAAAATCTTGATTTATTTCATAACAACAAATACCTGCACATGGGCCAAAATAAACCAAAATATCATCAGGGCTAGAATCAAAATTTTTTTTTAATTTTTCAAAAACTTTGCCAATAATATTTGCAACTAAACCCTTCCAGCCTGCATGAATAACACTGGCAATATTTTTTTTTGTATCATAAAGCACAATTGGTAAACAATCTGCAGTTAAAACCCCAATAGCAATATTGTTTAAATTTGTAATAATAAAATCACCAAAAAAATCAAAAACATTTTTTTCATAAGGTATTTGAGATAAATCAGTAATACACAATCCATCGGTTCCGTGTATTTGTTTTAAAAAAACAATTTTATTTATAGATAATTCATTAAAATTTTTTTTTATCTCATTAAAAAGTTCTTCTGAAATTTTAGTTTTATTTTTATCAGGATCTATATATGATTTTACACAACAATCATTCTTATCTCCAAAGCAAATTAAATAAGAAGACGCATTGTGTAAAACCATAATTTTCTTTCTAGATATATTTTTGTTTATCTATTCTATTTTGTATTTTGTTCTTGTTTTTTACGTAAAAAGGTAGGTGTATCCAAATCATTTAAATCGTATTGAACGGGGTTATTTACAATATTACTAATACTCTCTTCTTTTGCGCTTGCAATTACATTCTCGCTTACGTTCTCGTTGATTTTATCAACATTATAATTTTTATCAACAGACTTAATATTTACTTGCTGGCTAATATTATTTTTATTTACAAATGTTTGATTATTGTCTTTTATGGCACCAATAATATTCTCTTTTATATTTTCTTTTTTTGCCTGTTGTTCTGGAAAACCTGTTGCAATTACAGTAACTTTAATTTGATTACCAATGCTTGGATCTATTACAGATCCCAAAATAATATGTGCATCTGAATTGACTTTTTCATTAACAATAGCCGCAGCCTCATTTATTTCTTGTAAACCAAGATCAGTATTACCTGTAATATTTAACAAAACACCTTTTGCTCCCTGAATGCTTACATCTTCAAGCAATGGAGAAGAAAGAGCTCTAATTGCCGCTTGCCTTGCTCTATCCTGTCCTTCAGCAACACCGGTACCCATAATTGCAAGGCCCATTCCTTTCATAATCTCTTTAACATCAGCAAAATCAACATTTATGTGACCAGTTTTTGTGATAATATCTGATATGCCTTTAACTGCCTGTTTCAAAACATCATCAGACATAGCAAAAGCGTCTAACATTGAAATTTTTGGATCAGCAACTTCTAATAATTTTTGATTTGGCACAACAATAATTGTATCAACATTTTCTTTAAGATTTTCTAAAGAATCTTGAGCATGCTGCAACCTTCTTTTCCCTTCAAATGAAAAAGGTCTTGTTACAATTGCAACAGTCAAAACGCCTAAATCTTTTGCAGCCTTTGCTATAATAGGAATAGCCCCAGAACCAGTCCCTCCTCCCAACCCTGCCGTTAAGAAAAGAATGTCTGCATCTGCGATCTTTTCAAGCACCGGATCTAAATCCTCTTGTGCCGCTCTACGGCCAATATCAGGATTCGATCCTGCACCAAGTCCCCTTGTAAGTTTTGCTCCTAATTGAATTTTATGATTTGCTTTAGACAAACTCAATGCTTGAGCATCTGTGTTTGCAACAATAAATTCTACAGAATCCAGATCTGCGCTTTCTATCATGCTATTTATAGCATTTCCCCCGCCACCACCAATTCCCATAACTTTTAGGCAAGCACCAAACTTTATTGGTTCTTCTTTTTGCATATTATTAAGTTCGATCATACCCTACTCTCCTTTCTAATAAAATTATAAAAATTCATATAACCATGATCTCATTTTTTTGAAAATTTCATTAACAGTCCCATTTTTTTGTATTTGTTTTGCATCTTCATTATTTAATCCAGCCGCATAAAGTAATAATCCATAACCAGTAGAATAAATTGGGCTTTTTAAAATATCTGGAATCTTAAAATTTTTTGTTAATTCCGTTTTCTTGTTGCAATTAGGTGAGCCTATTCTTACAGGTAATTTCAAATTTTTTTCAAAAAGCTCCTTCATTCCCAAAAGCAAAGATCCTCCACCTGTTAATATCAAACCGGCTTGCATAAAAGGTAACAATCTGAATTTTATTAACTCATCCATAATTATATCTATAATTTCTTGAGCTCTAAAATTTAAAACTTCAAACAAAGAATATGTATCAATCACCTTTTCATGATCTTGATATTCAAGCAATATTTTTATTTTATCTTTGTCTAACTCAAAATATTTATCTTCCCACACAAATCCATAACCTTTTTTAATTTGTTCTGCCTGTTCCTGAGAAATATTAAAAGCAATAGCCAAATCATTAGTAAAGTGATTTCCCGCAAGAGGAATAACTTTGGAATGAAGTATTCGGCCATCCTTATAAATAGCAAAATCTGCAGTTCCACCTCCAATATCAAGAATTCCTGCACCAAGTTCACGTTCCGAACTCGTAAGAACAGCATTTGCAGATGCTATTTGTTCTAGTACAATATCTGATGCATTAATACCAGCTAAATTACATGCTTGAATAATATTTTGCGCCGAAGTTACAGCTCCAGTGATAATATGCACCTGAGCTTCAAGTCTTACTCCATGCATTCCAACGGAATCCAAAATATTATCTTGTCCATCAACTTTAAAATATTGCGGTAAAACATGTAAAATTTCCTGTTCCTGCGGAATTGCAACAGCTTTGGCTGCTTCTATAACTCTATTAACATCTGATTGCGTTATATTTTTATTTTTTACACCAACAACACCGGTAGAATTAAAAGATTTTATATGACCGCCAGAAATTCCAACACAAGCTGTATCTATTTCTACGCCGGACATTTCTTGAGCTTGAGCTAAAGCTTTTTTGATTGAATCAACTGTTTTATTAACATCAACAATCACCCCTTTTTTTAATCCATAAGAATTGCTTTGTCCTATGCCAATCAAATCGAGTTGTTCATTAAAATCTTTTTTCGCTACCAAAACACAAATTTTAGTTGTGCCAATATCTATAGCAGCTATTATTTTGTCTGATATTTTTAATCCCATAATCCCCTCCCCCAAAAATCCAATCCCACAAATTTAACCAAAATGCGATTATTAAATCGCAAATCAAATAATTTGCATTTTTTTAATAATTTTTTATTCAAAATAACATTTGAACTCATATTTTTTATATTTTCCATATTTTTTATTTTGTTCAGGTTTATAGAATTTGAATCAAGCAAAATAAAAAAATTATTATTACTATTGTTATTACAATCAAAATTTTTAGGCTTTAAAAATATTTGTGTTGGTTTTTTATAAATCAAATAGTAATTATCAGTTATATCTTTTGAAAGATTTTTTAAAAAATCATATATTTTTATTGGCATTTTATCTTTTAAAAAAGATTCTAGTACAAAAAAATTATTTATTTTATTCTTATCAAATAATTCAAAAATACTATAATCAAATAACCTTTTTTTATCTGTTATTACAAATTTATTATTCACAGTAAATAACGGCCGAGCAGCAGTGATTTTACACTCTATATTATCTGGAGCAATATAATTTAATTCTATTTTTTTTATTATTCTATATTTTTTTTTAAGTTGCGAACAAATAGAGCCTAATTTATTTTTTGAAGCTTTTTCAGAACAAATATAATTTTTTAACGAAGAGACTATCTCTTTTTTTAAATTCTCTGAATAAAAATTTTCTGTTTCTATAAGTACATCTTTTGTTATCAAATTAACGGGAATATTAATAAAACAGAAAACAAATATTTTGATCACAAAAAAAAGCTTCTTCATTCCGGGACCCTTTTTTTCTAATAGTTATTAAAAGAGTTTAGAAAAAATATTATTATTTGTGCAATAACTCCAAAACTAAAGAAAAAATTAACGATTCTTTAGCCTATTTAGTTTTCTAAATTTTATTTGAACAAATATATTTAATTTATAAATAAATCTATTTTAGATTTTTTGTGAAATTAAAAATAAAAGAATTCCGGCAGCAACGGAAGCATTGTATGAAATATCAGGAACTCTTTGGGGTAAAGTTACAATTTCACCCTCTTTTAATATGTTTTTTGAAATTCCAACTGCCTCATTTCCAATTACAAGACATAAAGGCTTATTGTAAGTTACTTTCGTTGCATCTTTTCCATTTTCTAAAGCAGCCATATATAAATTATAACCAGCAGTTTTTAATTCAGAAACAGCCATTTGCGCAGTAGGCATAACAATAATATCCAAATGCTCAGATAACCCAGCTGAAGATAATATAGCGGCTGCATTTAATGGTGCAGCATTTTTTCTACATAAAATAACACCTGTTACACCTGTGCAATAAGCAGATCGCAAAATTGCCCCCAAATTTCTTACGTCCTGAATAGAATCTAGAAGCAAAACAAAAGGCTTTTTTGCTGGATCAAACATTTTTGATTGATATTGAAATTGAGAAACTAAAGCAACTATACCCATATGATCTTGGGTACCTGCCATATAATCAAGTTTTTCTTTTGAAACATACTGAATATTTGGGATACTCTTGGGCAAATAACTCTTTATTCTATCCCATGCATTTGGCAATGGCTTTGTTGTGTAAATAGAATACAATTTTCTTCTTTTTGCCTTTAGCATTTCTATTATAGAATGCACACCACAAATAACATCATACTGAAGATCTTTACTTTTTTTTGAATTTTTTTTAACCATATAAATATAAAATTTAATTTAATAAGCCTATAATTGCTATAATTAGCGAATATTAATATAACATAAAAAAAATATAATTAAAAACGAAATAAAAGTAGTGATACACACAAAATTTTTTTCATGAGATTCTCATATCGAACTGCTTTTTAATTTAAGCAAATTTTATTATAGCCGTATTATTCTATTAGGGCTATTATAAAAATAGTTGACAGACCAAATTCCGAATTTTTTATAAAAAACAATGTCTCTTTTTTAATTTCAAGATAAAGGAGTTCAGACATGCAATTTTATAATCTAAAAAAGTATAAATTTTTTATAAAGTTTTCGCTTCCGATTTTCTTTTGTTTTTGTATGCAAGTCAACGCAGCCTCATCATCTCATACTCCACGGTGTATCCTATCCGCGGAAGCGATCATTTTTGACCGTGTTGGCACTGCCAAATATACACTTGTTGAACGAGTACCAGGCGCCACATATTTTTTAAATATCCCAGCCACGCCCGGTGACCCGGCCCTTAACAGCACCAATCTTAAACAAGGCTTTTGCCCTGGATTTAGGCTAGGTGCAGCTTATCATGTCGATTCCAAACATGATTTATTATTATCTTTTTTTCGCATCGGTGACTGGAAATCCACCAGATCTATCGGGCCTGATAATCCATTGGACTGGCTGACAATGAGAGCTCCTGGCGGTTTTTTTCAAACTCAAGATTTTACTTATCAGTCAATGACATGGGACTACTCTACGAAACTTTATAATGCGGAACTCAACATGCAGAAAAAATTCTCCAACGTGATAACCATGTTTGTCGGATTTCGATTGCTGCAACTGCATGAAAATCTTCAAGGCACAATTCCGCCGCCAGATCTTATTCAGCCATTATGGAAAAATTATCTATTAGCCAATATTGAATATGTTGCATGGTTTGAAAAGCAACCTGGCACCCCTGCCCCAGAATATCCGCCCTTTTGGAATACACGCACTACAAATAATCTTTATGGTATACAGATAGGCATGATCGGAAAATTATTCAAGTATAAACGCTTCTTGCTAAATGGATTGATAAAGATTGGAGGGTATTTAAACCATGCGTCAGAATCAACAGGAGTAAGCATCGCAAAGATTGTGTATGATTCAGGCGCTTCGGCAAATCATCTCGCTTTCATTGGCGAAGTCGACTTGCAATGTAAATATCAAATTACCAATATGATTGTACTGAAAATCGGCTATGAGGCTCTGTGGGTTAATGGTGTTTCTTTAGCTCCTGGACAGATAAATGAGACCTATTCAAATTCAATGCCAACTTCTGTAAGTACACTTGGTGTGAGTTCCAATTCACATGTGCTTTTTCATGGAGGAAGCGCGGGTTTGGAATTGTCATTTTAATAGTCCTAGTTCAATGGAAATGAATACAAAAGAGGGTACTAAAACATTTGTGGTTCAAATGAAAAACATCAAAAAATAAATTATTTATTTTTTAATCGAATAGTTAGCATCTAAATAATCAATTAATTGTTCCCTAAATTTTTCTTTAGATATTTCCAAAATTTTTTCAAAGGAAGAAAAATCATTTAAAAGAGCTAATATTTTATACCATCCCCATTTTTGATTTATAAATTCAATAATTAAATAAGAACAAGATAGATAAATATCTGAAGAAAAATCAGAATCTTCTAATTGCTTTAAAGAGGGGATAAGTTGATGATTTTGAGAAAGTTCATTTAAAATTTTATTATACCCATATTTTCCTACATATTTAGCTTTCCAAAGTCCAATCCCATGAATAAACCAGTTCGGAATTTTTTTAGTATATATATCCTTAATAAATAAATAAGTTAAACCATGAGTAGTTAACGTAAAAATACTTTCAGCTGAATGGTAAGAACCCGGATTATAAGGAGAAACTGTAAAAAAAGAATGTTGATTTTCATTATAGAAATTTATTATTCGATCTGCAGCATCAGGCCGTCCAATAGCTTGGTGAAAATCTTTAATATCCGGAAAAACATACAAATTTATTTTTTTACTATATTTATGATTAAAATCAACAGAAAGTTGTTTAAAATTTTTTTCAGCAACATCTAAAATCTTTTGACCAGCCAATTTATCATTCGGCATGCAATATAATTTAAAATTTTCAGTTTCAATATTCAAAGGAAAATTTGGTTTTGGAATATTATTACTTAAAAAAATATGTCTCAAAAATATACCCAAAACAATAAAACTAAAAAATATACTAAAAAAAATAACAAATTTTTTCATATTTTTATCCTAATCAACAACTAATAATTTTATTTATAATAAAATAACATAAAAAATATAATTAAAAAAGATTGTGTAATCTCATAATATTTGAGATTTTTCTATGATTTATAGTATTCCAAACGCATATTCTATATAAAAATACCTTTAAAAGTTACGTATTTAAATTTTTTCTATTTTGTCTCACATATATCTGAACCTAGATAAAGCGCCCCAAAATTATATTTAAATTTTTTAGGGCTTTTTGTAAATTACAAAAAGCCCTTTTATTTTTAATTTTTTAATCAAAAACATCTAAATTTGTTTTAATTTTATAAAATTATTTTTATTGAATTTCCTAAATTGTATCTCGCTAAGGTATATGTGAGCATTTGATAAATTATTAATCTCAGCAGGTAAACTTGCAAGATTGTTATTATTTAAATATAAAGATTTAAGACGAGTTAATTTACCAATTGTAGCTGGTAAACTTATGAATTCGTTGGAAGATAAATCTAAATATTCAAGATTAATTAAATTATCAAATCCATCAGGTAAACTTTTGAGTTGGTTACTAGATAAAACTAAATATTTAAGACTAGTTAATTTACCAATTGCAGCTGGTAAACTTGTTAGTTTGTTCTTATATAAATTTAAATTTGTAAGACTAGTTAAATTATCAATTTTATCAGGTAAACTTGCCAGATTGTTAATAGCTAAAACTAAATATTCAAGATTAGTTAAATTAACAATTTCAGCTGGTAAACTTGTGAATTCGTTAGAAGATAAATCTAAATATTCAAGATTAGTTAAATTAACAATTTCAGCTGGTAAACTTGTGAATTTGTTATTAGATAAACTTAAAGATTTAAGACAAGTTAATTTACCAATTTCAGCTGGTAAACTTGTCAGATTATTATAACTTAAATATAAACGTATAAGACGAGTTAATTTACCAATTTCAGCTGGTAAACTTGTGAGATTGTTCTTATATAAATTTAACTCTGTAAGACTAGTTAAATTACAAATCTCAGGAGGTAAACTTGTCAAATTGTTATTAGATAAATTTAACTTTTTAAGATTTAATAATTTACCAATTTCATCTGGTAGACTTGTGAGATAGTTAGAATGTAAATCTAAATCTGTAACCTCTAAAATTTGTGCAATTGCGATGTAAAATAAAAATTTATTTAAATTATCAGAATTTCCTAAATCGTTATTTGATAAATCTAATTTTCTACGGGCTTTTGCATTGTTTATTAGTGCTTCACCTCTAATAATGTCAATACCAAGTTTACTTAAAATGTTATTTTTTTCCCCGTGATTATTTATACAAAGCAAAGCTTGAGCAAGAGCAAGATCATAACCTTTTACTTGATTGTTTGTAACATCTAATGATAATTTATCTAATGATAATTTATCTAATGATAATTCATATAATGATAATCCTATAGCAAAGTTTTGAGTTAAATTTAAAGATGTGAGAAGTAAAAGAGCTAAAAAAATATTTTTTAAATTTTTCATTTTAAGCCTCCATTTAGTTTTTTTAATATTTTATAATATTATTTATGTATTAATTATAATATTGTTTAAAGAATTTTATAATTATAAATATAATTTAATTTGTCAAATATCTGTGTAATCTCATAATATTTGAGATTTTTCTATAAATTTATAGTATTCCAAACGCATATTCTATATAAAAATAACTTTAAAAGTTACGTATTTAAATTTTTTCTATTTTGTCTCACATATATCTGAACCTAGATAAAAATAAGCCTTTTGCATGCTTAATTTAAGTACGTTATTTTCATTATTTATTACCAGGCCAAATATAGTATTTTTGAAAATAAGCTTATTTTTATTTTCAGATCCGCAAATAAGAAATTTTTAATTATAAAATTTTTGACTTATTGAGCTTTTGGTTTATATTATTCTTTATTAATTAGGGGCGAATAGCTCAGCTGGTTAGAGCACCTGCCTTACAAGCAGGGGGTCACAGGTTCGAATCCTGTTTCGCCCACCATCCTTCGCTCTTCATCCTTCGGACTTGTAGCTACGGATGGCAGGCCAAATACACGCATATGACTATATATGACAGGCCATAAGATAACTAAATATTTTATTGAAATATTTTTTTTATTTGTTATCTTGATCTTAAAGATTTTCAAAAATAGCGTTCCTCGGTAGCTCAGTTGGTAGAGCAAACGACTGTTAATCGTTGGGTCGCAGGTTCGAGTCCTGCCCGGGGAGCCAGTCTTTGTACTACGTACTTCAGCTGGGCAAGCCAGCTTTTTAGTTGGAATTGATATTAATAGAAAAGTTGACTAAGGCTGTCAAGCCATAGCCTTACAAAGCTTTAGCGCTGTAAGAAGTATTTATTAATGACCCAGCACTTGGCGAGGTTATATTGAGCATGAAAACTGTTATGCGGTAAAATCAACAAGAAACTAAATCATTTTATTAAATTGAATTCTGCTGCTCTGACAGATAAGGATATGCTTAGAACAATTATCATAAGCAATACAGATTTTAAAACATATTGTTTTATTGAGCAAAAATCTTGGCTATTTACTTTAGATATCATTACATACTTCCCAAATAAATTAATTGTTAAACAATTTTTATTATTTTTACTTTATTACTCTTTTTTTCCAATTGCCATAATATGAGAACTAGCTGCTAACATATTAGGATCTGATTCCGTCATTTCAAGTAGAGACATTAAAATTTTTCTCTCTTCCTGATCTTTCCAGCGTTTATCAAAGTCTGGCATTAAAAATCCAAGACCTTCAATTGCTAAAATAGAAATTTTTTTAAATCCTGTTAACTCTAGTTCCTCTTTTAATTCATCAGGCTTATGAAAAAAAGACGTTGTAAAATATTGAAATTTTTGAGTTGGATTCACATGATGTCCTGTTTTTATATCTTCTACAATTATTTTATGCCATATTGGATCTTTGAGCGTGCGGTAAATTATACCATCTATAAATGACGCAAAACGACTTATTCCGACAGCAAACAATAATCCACCTGGTTTTAAAATTCTGTAAGCTTCACTAATTGTCATTAAGCGATCTTTTTTATCTGGTAAATGATAGAGTGGTCCCATCAATAAAACAACATCTGTCATGGAATCTGAAAGTTCAATTTTTCTGGCATCACCAACAATGCAAGCCTTAAGTGAGTGATCCGATTGAAGTTTTTCGGCTTTTTTTGCTTGCTCAATGTGTAGTGGAACTAAATCTATCAGATAAACCTCATACCCTTGTTTGGCCAAGGGTAATGCATATGCGCCAGCAGCACCTCCAACATCTACAATAGTTGCAGGTGATTTTGGTAAAAATCTGTGTAAAATATTTTCAGTTCGAGCTTTTTCAATCTGCCAAATGCCATTTGATAAACGTTCTGCTTCTCCGCCTTGTAAGTAGTATTCTTTGACAACTGATGATGTGTCTATTTGATTGGAATTTTGGTTGATCATGTTACCCTTTAATTTGACATGATAACAAAGTAATAAAAATAATAAAACTGAAATAAAGTTTTTTATGCGATTAATAAGCTTTAAATTTTTCAATGCCTTCCTCTATTTTTTATGATAAATTAAAATACAGAAATATTTCCATAAATAATAGCTAGAAACATTATTCTAAGCAACGTGTTTAAGTTTTTTTATTATTATAAGGAGAATGAATTTGTGGAAGAGAAAGACAAAATATTTATGTCGACTGCAATAGAGCTTTCAATCAGTAGTGTGAAAAATAATGGAGGTCCCTTTGGTGCTATAATTGTAAAGAATGGAAAAATTATCTCAAAAGCATCAAATAGCGTAACTCTTGATAATGATCCAACGGCACATGCAGAAATCAATGCAATTAGGAGCGCCTGCTCAAAATTGAAATCCTTTGATTTATCCGGGTGCACAATATACACCTCATGCGAGCCTTGTCCAATGTGTTTGGGGGCAATTTATTGGGCAAATATAGACAAAATTTTTTATGCAAACGATAGAACTGATGCCAAAAATATAGGCTTTGACGACTCATTCATTTATGATGAATTAGAAAAACCTAATAAAAATAGATCTATCCCTGCAATTCAAATAATGCAGCATGAAGCAATGAAAGCATTTGAAGATTGGAAACAAAAAAAAGATAAAACTGAATATTAGGAGCAAAAAGAAAATCTCTCATATATTTTTATAATATAAAAATATAAATTTTAGACAAAATTAAAGATGAGGTAGAAAAGGGAGCTCAATTATTTTCATAACCGAGTCGCTTAGAAGCTTGACAAACTATCAAAAGGCTCTTTCGAACATTTGGATTGTAGCCTCTACTTCTTACTACTTTTCCTACCTCAATACTTATCATATCAAACTGAATAATTTAAATGCAAGAAAAATTTCAAAAATAAATTTAAAAATTCAAAAGATATATTTTTTAATAAATTTTAATAATATCTTGACACTTTTTCGCTGCATTTTTAATATTATAATATTAATTTTGTCGCGTAAAAGTAATATTTAGGATAAAAATTATGAATAAATACATTATTCGAGCTAACGAATCGTTTTTTTTTAAATCATTTGAAGGTCCATTTATCAGTGCTCTTTTAGGCCCAAGACGTGTTGGAAAAACTACATTAATTGAATATTACATAAATTTATATTCTGAAAGAACATGGGTTCATCTAAATATGGATTCATTGGGTCAAAGAAATAGAATTACAGGCGAAGAACTTGAGCTCATGATTGAGCAAGCAGCGCTACAAAAAATCGGGGGTCCTAAAAAATTATGGGTTTTTATTGATGAAGCACAAAAATGTCCAGAACTATTCGATCAAATAAAAATTATATATGATGCTCACAAAGACAAAAATCATATTAAATTTATTCTTACTGGCTCAGCTCATTTAAATTTACATAAATTAACTGCTGAATCTTTAGCTGGAAGGGTAGAACTTTTAAATTTACGGGAATTTAATTTAAAAGAAACTACGCTTTTATTGCACAAAGATATTTCTTTATCTTATAAAAATACTTTTGATATAATTTTTAATTCAAAAAATATTTCTGCATTAAAAGAAATTATCCAAGACCTTAGACCTTTTCAAAATATACTTCAAGAATCCTTGCAAAAATATTTAATTTGGGGAGGGTTACCTGAAGTTTTAAAAACAGCATCAGATCCATCTCGTTTAAAATATTTAGGCGATTATCTTCAAACTTATTTAGAAAAAGATATAAGAGCAATTGATTCAATTGGAGATTTAAATTTATATAATAATTTAATGAAAATTAGCGCTGAAGTTACAGGTTCAGTTCGAGATGATAAAAAAATTATAGATGCTCTACATTGCGCAAGAAATACACTTTTAAAGTATAGAGATTATTTACTAGCAACACTGCAATACACCGAAATATTCCCTTACATTAAAAGCTCAATTAAAAGATTAGTAAAATCACCCAAGGGTTACTTAATTAATAATGGTTTAATAAGTTATCTAACAGGTATTCATGATCTGAATATTTTAAAAAATACAAGTACAATAGGTCATCGATTTGAAAATTGGTTTCTTAATGAAATTCAAGCATGGCTTGATACACAACCAGAAAAGCATCAAATTTATTTTTGGAGAACTGCAGGAGGTGCTGAAGTTGATTTTGTTGTCACACTTGGAAAACAGGTTGTTCCATTTGAAATAACTTATGCCAATCAGATTGAAAAGAAAAAAATCAATAATCTTAAAAATTTTATGCTAAATTGCCCTGAAGCTGAAATTGGAATTATTTGTTATATGGGACCATTTTCATATGATCAAGAAAATAAAATTCTTTTTCTACCCGCCTGGATAATCTAATTTTTTTTAATTTTATTATAAAAATAAGCATTATTTTTAATTTTTTTGACAAATTGAATTTATTATATATTCTTAAAAATTAAATATTATAACATAAGTAAAAAAACAATTTTTAGGAATTGCTATGATCAAATTATTAAAATTTAAAAAAATATTTTTGCTAATTTTATTCTCTTCGCCTTTTATAATCAATTCTATGAATGATGATTATGATGATTATGCAAGAGAGTTTAATCGACTATGCCTTCCACCTCAAATGTCCATTTATAATCCACAAGATCATATTGATATACGTATGAGCTCATTATGTCATTGGGCAGAAGTCCTCAATGAAAAGCTAAGTAGAATACTTTTTACATTTGAACTCAATTATCCAAATGATCATCCCAATAAAATTGCTTGTGACCAAGCTGGAAGATTATATTTTCAAATAAGTAAATATTTTTTACAATTAAAAAAATTATTTATCAATAACTATAAACAAAAAAATGTAAATATTGTTATATGCTCTTGTTATATTGAAAAATTAATTGCTTTTACAAAATCGATTACAAAAAATTACAATTTTGATCAAATTATTTTATCAACTTTGGCTGAACGCGAAAATTTTTTTCAACAAAAACCGATTTATCAAATCTATGGACCACCAGAAATATGTTGTTTATTACGACGTGATTCTCAGTTATTTTTTAATGCAGCAAAAATTGTAAATGATAAAATTTTTGGATTATTAAAAATATATTACTGTCAAAATCATTTTTATACTCCTATTTCTAGATCAATTGAAATGGTAAATGAATTTGACAAACCTTCCCGATTTATTTTTTATCCATCTAGTATTCAAGATTTTTATATTTTTGACATAAATCTACTTTTAAATTTTATTGAATGTGAAAGTCAAATTCAAAATACACATCAAAAAAAATTTATTGAAACAGCATTAAACTCAGCGGCAAAAAAAAGACAATCTTTAATCAATATTGTAAGAAACGTAAAACAAAAACAATCAAATGAAATTTTTAATAGTGCTTATACTGATGCCCTAAAAGAACAACAAAAAATTATTAAATATTATAAGCAGGCCTTAGAACTTCATAATCAAGAAAAGATGCAAGATTTACAAAGAAATTGCGATAAAAAATTACGTGATCTAAATTTGGATCTTTGCAAGCAACGCAATATTGCTACAAAAAATATTTTAAGAGAAGCTCAACAAAAAAGAAACGAATGCTTTACTAATACGCGAGAAAACCTTAAAGTCGAACGATCTGAAATTTTTTCTAATGAGAATATTAATTTAAGAGCTGAGCAAGAAAAAATTTTGGCTCTTGAAAAACAAAGGCTTTTGATAGAACAAGAAAGATGTTTGCGTGAACAACAAGAACAATATGACCTTGAAAAGGTTCGGCAGAATGTGGAAGATCTAAGTATTCAAAAATCTCAAGTATGTGATACAGAAAACCCTCAAACAATCCCAGAAATACAAACAGTTGGGATGCAAACTTCTAGCACTAGTGAATCAATTAATCCTGGAACTTCTACAAAAAATATCGAACATCAACCACAGGTTCTTTTTTCAGAAGATTTTGTTTTAATAAGCAATATTTTTGGACAAATTTATAAAACAAATAATAAGATTGTTAAACTTATAAATCAAGCAAAAAAATATCTTGCTCACGATAGTTCTTTAATTGATTTATTAACAAAAATGCGAATTGATAATAAGAATTTGACATCAAATAGGTCATTAGAAAATGGTTTTAAAACATGCATAATAGATACAAATTCACTTAAATTTTTTACATGTATTTTAAGAGTGATCGGTTCGCTTGATTCTAATGCTTTGCATTGCAAAAATAAATCCCGTCCCGAACAAATTGAATTTTTAAAATTTTTTAAAGAATCTATTATACAAAAATGTGGACATATATGGTTAACCAATTATACAAATCTTAGAAATGAGCTAATTAATTTGGGAAAAGAATTGCTTGAAGCAATTAAAACTAAATTGCCACCAGATTATAATAGTGCTTTAATTATGAATAACTTTGAACGTGCTCAAGCAAATCTTTTTGATTTATTGCAAATACCTGTATCTGCTGCCCCATCTAGATCATGGTGCACGATATCATAAATTGACAGCTTATAAGTGCAACATAGCATTATCATATTCTTTAAAAAATTCTTTTAATTCACTAATTGCAAGCGAATAATTAAAGTCTAGAGTATTAGCAATCGAATCTTTTGCCCACAAATTTTCATAATAACAAAAATCGTGTTCAGGTAAATTTCCTGAAAAAACATAATTTTGAGCTTGAAGATAATTTAATAAAAAAGATGCATCGAAAATTCGCACAAGGCTTTTGAGTAATTTAAAATAACGAATTTCATCAATATTAGGCTGTTTTTGTAAATAATTTGTTAGCAAAAACATATCACTTGAATTATCAAGACAATTAAAAACAGAAAAATATGCAATATCATAAAATTGATAATACATTCCGCAAGATGCCCAATCTATAACTGTTAATTTTTGGTCATTAAAAAATATGTTTCTAGGATTTAAATCCCCATGACAGAAAGCAAAGGATCTTTGTTGTGCATCTATAAGTTGCTTCAAATTAAGCACTTTATCTTTAACATTTTTTAAAAACGGTTTTAATTTTTCTTCTTTATCAAGAGCGTCAAGATTTTGTATAATTACACCAAATACATCTTTAACCTTATTATTACTATCAATATTTTTTATTGATTTTAGAAAACCAACAATGGCATTTAAGACTTCAGTTGTTTTTGCCTGTTCTATGCTTAACGTATTTCCTGGTACAAATTCCATAACCATCATATTGTCATTGTGAAAATATATCTTTGGCGCAACACCTAACTGAGCTGCACAAACAGATTGTTGTATTTCAAATTTACTAAATTCAGATGCTTCTTTAAATATTTTAGCAACATATGATTTTTCTTTTGTTATGCAAAGAAATTTTTCACCAAAACTTAAACCACCAGAAAAATGTTTGATTTCTAAAATTTTACCTTGAATATGATTTTCAAATAATTTTTTAATTTTTTCTCCAGACTTATTCCCAAACTTTTTATTTTGATTCTTTAAATATTTATCAAAAAAATTTACAAGATATTCATTTACAATTTTTATTACTTCAACTCCATTTATTGTCCCTGTATCTAAATTAAAAGTATTTAATGGCGCTATTTCTTTTATTAAAGCTAAATCAGAAAAATCATTGTGTTTAGAATTTTTTATTTTAAATTGATAAGTATCTTTTGTTATTGCTTTACAAAGCGCCGGAATATATTCAAGCCATTTTTTCTTAACATCTTCATATTGTTCCTGAGAAACGCCCGATTTTTTTAAATCCTCTTTTGACATGTCATGCCAAGGCCAATTTTCAGCCAAAATAAACATAAAAGGCTTATCAAAACCTTTTATCGGATCTTTGCCAAATAATCCACCATCCAAACTTACACCAGCTTTACAACGCTCATCAATTCTACACAATTGTGCTGCTGTTGAACCGCCATATGAATGCCCAAAAATTCCAATTTTTTCTAAATCAAACATTTTACTTAAAATTGAATTTTTATCAGAATTTAATTTTTCAATTTGATCTAATATAAATCTTGCATCATCAACCCAAACCTGCTGCTCTATATCATCTACGTCTTGCTCAAGTATTTTTATATCTTTATGCTTTACTACCCTTCCATCAGGAAATTTTACCATTGCAGATGAATATGTCGGATCTATTCCAACCACAATATATCCATGGCTTGCAAGTTCTTCGCAATTTGCCGTGTTAGCAGTTCTTGGACAAACAAATCTTGGAGAAAAAAGTATCACAGGATATTTTTTTTCATTTTCTGGTAATGCATCTGGCTGAGCATAAGTTCTAATTTTTTTAAGATCCTCAAGTTGTTCAAACGGAATATTTCTTTCTATATTTAACATTTCGGCAGTTGGCTGCGAATCATATGGCATTGTTGATATTTCTTTCTCCGATAAATCAGTCTGAGACGGGACCTGCCACGTCGTAGCTTTTAGCGAAGACGGGTACCAAATTTGAATCATCAACTCTCTTTTGTCTGTAGCATTTTCAGAATGTATTTCCAATCTGTTTTCATCTTTAAAATAATAATCAACTATTCCAACAGCATACTTACCAGTTGGTCTTGGAAATAAAAAATTATTAGTTTTCACTCTATTAACCTCGGAAAATAAATTAAAGCAACGTGCTAGAAATACTAAAAATATTAATTTTTTAAAATTTTTCATAATAACAAATCTATCTTTCAGATTGGGCACAAATTTTAGAATCAGTAACCAAATTATTTATTTTATAAATATTTTTTTTTATTTTAGAATTAATAAATTCACTTACCAATTTAGGGTGAACTAATTTTTCCAAATTTGAACCACACATTTTAATAACATGCTGATATGCAGAAAAAATTTCGTCATAAGAATTTAATAAAGATTTTTCTTGTTCAAGTTTTTTAAATTCATCAACAACTGATTGTGCAATGGTTTTATGAGTTTCTTCCAAACCTAAAGAGTTATACATCATAATTGCCGAATGTTTGACAATAGAACATCGTGGAAAGCCATTAACCATAAGATTCCAATCATCCCCAAAAAGATACCCACCATTTCTAAAATCTGTACGTAACAAAACTGCTGGTATATCTAGCATTTTTGCTATCATAAATTCTACGATAGTTCCAGAATCCAGATCTACACCATCAAAATTAAAAAGGATTAAATCAGCTTTCATAATAGATTGGATATCTCTATTGCGAATATCAACAGCAGTTTTTTCATTCCCTTCCCAATCTTGGGGTAACAAACATTTATATTGATAATTTGATATTTTTTCTATTTGCTTTGCAAGTAAAAAATTGCCTGTTATATGTTTTTGATCAAATAAATCACCAGCAAAATAAATATTGTACATTTTATCCTTTCTTATAAATAAAATTGCATAAAAACATAATACTTATATATTTTAATATTTATTAAAAATATTTAATAGATTAAATAGAAGGACATCATGATAAAAAAATTATTATTTTGCTATATAGTAAGTTCAATTTTTATTACTAACTCATATTCCATGGCTAATGATATATCTACCAGAAAGGCTATTACAACAGATCATCTGTGGAGAGAAATGATTTATTTCCCAAGTACTCAAGGAATTGGTGAAAAAGGTAATCAAATTCTTCATTTTAAAACCCGTGATAGAAATCCTATAACTGATGATACGTCAAGAAAAACCGCAGCTTACATCAAACAGCATTTTGAAAAAAGCAAAATTTTTCATAGTGATGCTGAAATTTTGAAATATGCTGTTGAACAAGCATCGCAGGTTGATGGTTTTTTTCTCGAATTTGGAGTTGGTGTGGGTAAAACAACAAACTTCATTGCAGCTTTAGCCCCATTCCGTACATTACACGGATTTGATTGGTTTGAAGGCTTACCAGAAAATTGGACAGCTTCCCTACCCAAAGGCTCTTTTGCATTCAAGGAAAAAGGTAAATTTCCACCATTGCATGCAAATGTATTATTGCATGTTGGGCTATTTGAAGATATTTTACCAACATTCAAACAAGGTTGGCTTAAAAATGACCCTATTGCCCTAATACACGTTGATTGCGATCTTTACACATCAACAAAATCAATTTTTGATAACCTTGGAAACAATATTCAATCAGGAACAATTATTATTTTTGATGAATATTTTGGTTATGATGGCTGGCAGGAACATGAATTCAAAGCCTTTCAAGAATTTATTGCAGCAAGTGGATTTTCTTACGAATACCTTGCGTACAATGCATCGCATCAACAGGTTGTTGTTCGCATAAAACATAAAAAAATAGGGATTATTTTTGATTGTGACGGTGTTTTGGTTGATACAGAATATCTAAAATTTCTCTCTTGGCAAAAGGCTCTCCATAAATCTAATATTTCTCTTTCACTTGAAGAATATCTTCCACTCATTGGAAATTCTAGCCGCTACATTATACAAAAAATTACCACACTAAAAAAGATTCAACTTGATGCAAAAATTATTACTCAACAACGCTACGAAGAATTTGCCATCTTGCACAAACAAGGCGTTCCTTCAATATCAGCTGCAGTTAAATTGGTAAATCAATTGGCTCTACAAAAAAAGAATCTAAACATTTTTTTAGGACTTGCATCATCAGCTCCACGCAAAGAAATAATGCAAAATTTACAAAGCGTTGGGCTTACTGATGTATTTGATGTAATTGTTTCAGGCCACGACGATCTTACAGAGTACAACAATCCAGATGGAACAAATAAACCTAAGCCATATATTTATCAAAAAACCGCTCAAATTCTTGGTATACACCCTTCACAATGTATTGTTTTTGAAGATACTAACGCAGGCGTTACAGCTGCAATTAATGCTGACATGGTTGCTATTGCTGTACCAAATGCGTATACACAGCAACATGATTTTTCTCAAGCTGCAAAAATTTTAAAATCACTTGAAGAAATTGACATAAACAACATAAAGGATTTATGCGTAAAGCAACATTAAAATTTTTGCTAATAAATTATTTGGAAAAACATGAAAAAAAATTTAGAAAAAGCTATTTCAATTCAATCAGATAATGTAATTGTCCCCCTAATTACTCCGACTAATATTGAAGATTTTTTTCCACTAGTCGATCATGTGTTATCAGGTGGAATAAAAAATCTCATGCTTTTTGGTACAACCGGAGAAGGAAACAAATTTGATTTAGAAATCAAAAAAGCAATTATTAAAAAATTAGTTACGTTCATTGGAACACAAGCAAAGCTCTTTACTGTGCTATTTGGATCTTCATTAATAGACATTGTAAATTTTGCCAATTTTTGTGAAGATGCAGGATTCAAAGCAGCCCTTATCCCTATTACACAAACAAATGATAGACAATTTTTTTCACAGCTTTTAGAAAAAACAAATATCAAATTTTTTCTTTATAACACTGCATCAGCACCAACTATGGAAATACGCGATGATCTCTTTAATTCAAACAGAATTATAGGATTAAAGGATTCAAGTGGAAATATTGAATTTGTTAAAAATTTAATTAATAAATATAAAGAAACTGAATTCAAAATTTATTATGGAAGAGAACATCAAATCGAAAAAGCTTTAACTCTTGATATTGATGGCATCTTTCCTGGCATTGGAAATATTCAGCCCGACCTTGCAGTAAAATTATGGGAAAAAAGAGATGAGGAAACATTTGCATTATTTCGAGATCTTAAAAAACAAATAGATAATGCATCCCCAGGAAATTATCAACAAGGAATCAGAAATCTTTTAGCAAAAAAAGGCATAATTCGTTAACTATTACCTACTATGAAAGCAATTTTCAAAACAGGTAATTAAAAATATTACGTATCCCATTTTCCCATATTGTAACATTTGTTATTTTTATGTTATATCTTTATAAGTATATAAAATATAAAAAAAGGAGAAAATCTATGTTAAAAAAAATATTCTTTGCAATAATATTAACATTATCTTGGCCAAATTTGTTTAGCATGTTTACTGAAGAACAATTAACTGAAGAACAATTATCTGAAATTAATTTAACAAGAATTAATGATTATGATGAATTTAAAAATGTAATACAAACAATCCCAAAAAATATTACATCTTTAAATGTAAAGTGTCAGTTTGAAATACTACATCGTGTTTGGGGATTTCTATCTCAAGAATTTCCATTATTATCAAGCCTAGATTTATCTTCCTGCCTTTATTTAACAGGTGCTAGTTTGGAGGCCTTGACACAAGATGGATGTCATGATTTGATAAATTTAAATTTAACTGATTGTGTTAATTTAACAGATTTAGGCCTGCAATCGCTTGGTAAAAACTGTCCAAAAATAACAAATTTAAAATTATGTCAATGTAATAGAATAACTGATTTAGGTATACAAGCATTAACTCAAGGATGCCACCAATTAGTAAACTTAGATTTATCATTCTGTCAGCAAATAACAGACCTAAGCTTGAACGAACTAGCTCAAGGATGCCCAAATTTACAAGATTTAAGTTTACAAAATTGTAGAAAAATAACATTTGAAGGATTAAAAACATTAATTCTAGGATGTCGAAATTTAATAAAATTAGATTTATCTGGATGTAATCAATTAAATAATGAAGAATTACTAATTTTAGAACAAATGTCACCCAGTTTAATTATAGATAAAGAAATATTCCATGAGATGGTCGACGATGATCAAATGTTTCATTCTCAAATCTATTTTTCTAGTAAACGATGATCAAATGTTTCATTGTCTAGTCTATTTTTTTAATTGAAATTCCAGCAAATGAAGCATGGTTATTTAAAAACAGAGAATAGAAAGATTCTTGATGAAGTCAAAAAAGGTTTGACTCAAGAAGGCATAATTTCAAGAGGATCTTTCAAAAAATATTTAAAAAATTAATTTTATGGCATGCGCTGATATTAAAATTCAAAAATTGCACAAACCAGAAAAAGTTCAAGAAGATTTTGTAATAGTGATAGATGTACTTAGGGCCTTTACAACAGCTGCATACGCATTTTCAAGAGGTGCAGAAAAAATTATTCTTGTCAGCACAATAGAAGAAGCTTTTGATTTAAAAAAGAAAAATCCAGAATATTTGCTGATGGGAGAAGTTAAGGGAAAGCATATTCCAGGTTTTGATTTTTGCAATTCTCCAGAAAAAATCTCAAAAGAAAATCTTACAGGTAGAACTTTAGTTCAACGAACATCCGCTGGAACTCAAGGTGTTATTCGTAGTATAAAATCTAAAAAAATTCTTACTTCTAGCTTTGTTGTTGCAAATGCAACATTGCAAAGAATTCAATTTTTAAATCCAAATTCAATAACTTTTGTTATTACAGAAGGTGACGAAGACTTAGCTTTAGCAGATTATCTAGAAGAACTTCTTATTAAAAATAAAACAGATGCATCACCATATTTGCAAAGAGTTATTAATTCTAAAGCTGGTCAAGTTTTTGCAAATCAAATTGATTCTTTTATAAAAGAAGATTTAGATGCATCAATTAAAGTAGATATGTTTCCATTTGCTATGGAAATTTTTATGGAAAATAATTTGCCAACTATGCGGTCAATTTCAAATGGCGGAGAGTTATGATAATTGTTTAAAAACATTTATCACCTATACTGCCAAATTCGCTGTTAGTTGTCCTCGTCTCCGACCAAATTGAAAATTTCTTCTGGTTGAGGTTTTTTTCGTATTCTATCATTACCAAGAATCCTTCTCATGTCTTCTTCATGTTTATAGTACCTGTCTCTCCTTTCACGGACTTGAGCCATGTTATATTCATGCAGTCTTCTCGTCTCCTCTTTTTCACGTTCTTCTTCTTGAATTTCATAAGCAGCAGTAGATAAAATTTTAGTGCGTGGGTACATTAGCTCTAATTGGTGCAGCTCATCGTATCCACGATGGAAGCGACTGGCGCAGTCAGCACCGCTACCAACAATAACCATCTCTCTAAGCGCTCTACACAGGTGTGCCAAAACTTGAATGCCATCAAGAGTAATTCCACGGCAACATCGAAGGTTAATTTCTTTAAGTGCAGGAAAAGCACGTGCAATCTCAAGCAATCCTTCATCAGTGATATTGGTATCACTGCAATCTATAATTCTATCGCTATCATTATTATTAAAATTATTAAACTCTCGATCAATTGCAATTATCCTCAAAATGGCTTGTTTATCAACTTATATTCAACACGTCGCATTGTCAATCATCTCTAAAAATTACGCTTCACAGCTACATTACAACTAATTATATAAGAATGTTTGAAAGATTAATTTTATAACAAATTATGAAAACTTTACATAACCATTGTAAAAGTTTATCATATCATCATGCTAGATCTTTTGTGGCTTTACTTTATAAAAGGAGAAAATATATGTTAAAAAAAATATTCTTTGCAATAATATTAACATTATCTTGGCCAAATTTGTTTAGCATGTTTACTGAAGAACAATTAGCAATTAATTTATCAGGAATTCATAATATTAATTTATCAGGAGTTCATAATTATGATAAATTAAAAGATTTAATAAAAACAATCCCAAGAGATATTACATCTTTAAGAGTATTTTGTGGTTCTGAAATACTACATTGTGTTTGGGGATTTCTATCTCAAGAATTTCCATTATTATCAAGCCTAGATTTATCTCACTCTCATTTAACAGGTGCTAGTTTGGAGGCCTTGACACAAGATGGATGTCATGGTTTGATAAATTTAAATTTAGCTTCTTGTGGTCTTTTAACAGATTTAGGCATGCAATCACTTCGTAGTAACTGTCCAGAAATAACAAATTTAAATTTATGGGAATGTTATGGAATAACTGATTTAGGTATACAAGCATTAACTCAAGGATGCCACCAATTAGTAAACTTAAATTTATCATTCTGTCAGAAAATAACAGACCTAAGCTTGGAAAAACTAGCTAGCGGATGCCCAAAATTACAAAATTTAAAGTTACAAAATTGCATACAAATAACATTTGAAGGATTAATAACATTAATTCTAGGATGTCGAGAATTAACAAAATTAGATTTATCTGGATGTAATCAATTAAATGATGAAGAATTACGAATTTTAGAACAAATGTCATCCGGTTTAATTATAAAAAAACCAAATAGAGAAATATTCGTCGACGATGTTCCACTTTCAGGATGTCCATATTAAAAATATTTCATTTTTTTTAATTGAAATTCCAACAAATGAAGCATGGTTATTTAAAAACAATGTAGGCAAGAGAAACAGTTTGTTTTTTAATTTTGCCAATGATATAGTTTTGTGGATGTAACTTTACTGCTCATTTAATGAGGAGAGGAAGAAAAAAATGTTCCGCAAAATTAAAATATCATTATTGTATACATCAGTAATATTGTTATCATTGTCAATAACCAATATATTTGCCACTAATACGCAGCAAGAAATAGAACTGAAGACTAATATTAATCTTCAAACTCAAGTTTATAAGCTAGATACAAAATATCGAAATATTGTTTTTGATTTAGGTGGCGTTCTTGCATCTTTTAACATTAAAAAAACTATTGCAAGCTTACAAGCGACTGGAAAAAACATTCCACAAAAAGTCATTGAAAAACTTGCAAGTATTCCCCATTTACCCGAGCATCTTGAATATAATCGTGGTGTTTTAAGTAAGGAGTTGTATTATAAAAAAATCGCAGAAAAATTGTTTCCCGATAAAAAGAACCATCATTTCGTTGCTGAAATACATGATGCAGCGGATGATGATCTTAAAATTGATCCTCATGCCCTTGTATTACTTTCCACACTCAAAGCACATGGTTATAAAACATATCTTCTTTCCAATCTTGTTCCAGCTGCAGAACAACACATCTTGAAACAAGATCCCTCTTTTTTTGCGCAATTTGATGGTGCAATTTTTTCCTATAAAATAAAAGCTATCAAGCCAGAGCCAGCAATTTACAATGCTTTGTTTAAAACCTACAATCTAATTCCCGATGAATGTCTTTTTATCGATGATATGGAAATCAACATTCAGGGTGGAAAAGCATTAGGAATGGATGGAATTGTATTCAGTAGCATTGATCAAGTTTTAATTGATTTAATTCACCTTGGAGTTCTTCCAACATCAGGTAAAGAGTTTCAAGGCCAAATTGAAAGAGCCCGTAACATGAATGAACAAAATAAAAAAATAATTTGTCACGACATACATAATAATAAAAAAGAAGTTGATTCGGATCAGTTAATTTTTAGACCATCAGTTTATGGCATTTTAATAGAAAACAATCAAGTTTTACTTTCAAAA